>Ga0299912_10000776_pt1 | contig 26093 bp, 26 predicted proteins | sample RVTome_2_FD_207667 | JGI IMG/M metagenome (GOLD analysis project Ga0299912, IMG submission 207667) | Soil microbial communities from uranium-contaminated site in the Upper Colorado River Basin, Wyoming, United States - RVT95D214 (version 2) ... | reverse complement strand
AAAGGTAGACATACTTGACCTACAAACCTGAAACCTTTAAATAAGTCTCCTTCAGCCAGGAATCATCCTGAATCAGTCGGATGAAGTTGGTTTGAACTGTCTGTATGATAACCTGGTCAGTTGTCTTTCTTAGCTTTGCTATAGCTTGAACAACATCTTTTATCAATAAAGGCATTCCAGATCTGCCTGTCAACCACTTTTGCCCACCGGTATTGTCCGTTTCGGTAAGCAATTGTTCCTCTGGCAACTTTTGAGCGATGGTCTTTATATGGCTAGAATAGAGTACCTCTGCCCCTATGGTGAAATATAATCCTCTGGCTAATAGTTCTTGGAAAATATCGAGTGGTCCCGAATACCAGTGGACAATAGCCCTATGAATATCAAACTCTTTGAGCAGTTGCAGGACTTCTTTTTCTGCCCCTCTGGTGTGCAGGTTCACAATCTTCTTTTGTTCTTTGGCTGCGGAAAGAAAGAACTCAAAAACTTTGTGCTGAGCTGGAAACTGATCAATATCTTCTGTAGAGTGATAGTCCAATCCGATTTCACCCAGAAGGGGACTTTGTTCGATGAAATTTCTTAAATCTTCCAGATGGTTAACATATTCAGGTGCGTTCCAGGGGTGCACGCCAAAACATGGTAGTGTAAACTTGCATCTTTCAGCTATCTCCAGGTTTCGCCTGTATGAGGGAATATCCATCGAGTTGCTCAAGGTAAAGATTTTGTTCTGGTTTATCTCTTTTAAGGCTGAATCCAGCTTATCTTCGTACCTGTCCAGATGTGCGTGGGCATCGATGAGCATATTTTTTCTCCAGCCACATAGAAAATCAGAGAATTGTTTTTATCATATTCATTTTGAACTAATTCTTTTTATAATGCGATAAACTAATAAAGTTATCCACCTGCTCGGCAACTCCTTTTGACCAAAGTCGAAATCAGAAAAAACATTGTGTACAGATTCTGCGTAGAAACGACCATTTTTATCCTGTTTTGAAATCAGCAGCTCTATCATCGCATTAATTCTATTGTCATTTTTTATAAATTCAAACTGGGATAGGGTATCTAAATATTTTAAAACTCGATAATCTGTAAAAGGGTATTTTAGTTTTTCCCAGCCCCTACCTATCTGAGAGTCATGACCAGCATATTTTATCTGACCTTTGTTCTCCCAGCATTTCAGGAGAAACTCTACGCACCTTCTGGCAGCTTTACCCTTCTTCAGTTCAGGATTTTGAGCTAACGAGCCAAGAACACACAAAGTTGCATAAGCACAGCTCGGCTCTTTTTCTCTGGGTTTACCCGGAAGTCCCGTATTTTTACACCAGAAACCGCCATCCAGGCGCTGTCGTTTTACGAGCCACCCATAAGCTTTTCTTAATCGTGGCTCACTTATATAACCTAACTTTGCTAAAGATTCGGTTAAAATACCAGTAAAACAATCACCTGAGGTAGGTGGCGACGCCCAGCCAAAACCTCCATCCGGAAGCTGGGTACTTAAAACAAACTCGCAAGCACGGGCAATCTTTTTGTTTCTCTTGGTGAAACCGAAATCAGCCAGGACTCCTAACAGCCAGAAAGTGGTATCTTTCCTGGGCCACCAGGTATAAATAGCTTTTGGAGTTCCCCAGTATCCATCTTTATTCTGCTTATCGAAGATTTTTTTAACCAGTCTGTTTTCATAAACTAATTTTTCAGTTGCAAGAACATCTTTATCTTCTCTTTTTTTATCTAAAAGGTCTATCAGTGTCCGATATTTGACAAAAGGCTCCCCGCTCAAAAGCCAATCGGCTGGCATCAATTCTTTGAATTTTTTCAAGTTATCCTGCATTTATCTTAGTCCCGGTGATATATCTCCCATCTATGACCTCCCCTCCATAAAATGGAAAGGGTCGTCATATTCGGCAATCATCCCCAATTCTTTCTGTTTTTCCAGAATTCTTGTCATGGCCTTAGCATGAACTCTATCGTGCCAGATAAACCTTCGTAAAATTTTTTTGATAGTCCAGAGCTCATTCTCCACTTCAAATATTAATGAGTTATTGTTCACGTGATATAGCTCTTCGATTTTCTCAAGACAGAACTCTCTGATTTTTATGAAGTCCTCTTCTTTCTTATCAAATGTGATCCTGGTCCTTGATAAGTAGTAGTATTGGCACCCTTTCACGTGGTCGAATATCTCCTGTATGGTCCTGGGATTTTCACCATAAAAAGTTTTCCTGACCCTCGACTCATCCACCCACTCTTTAAATCTGGTTTTCTTATAAAGCTGTAAGAAAGTCTCTCCAGAATAACAGACCAGATCAACCAAATTTTTGAATTCCTCTTCCCCCATTACTTTTTTGTCTGCCTCCAGCAAAATCTCATTATCCGCATCCTCAACCGCTAATGCACTTTGATGTCTTTGAACAACTTGAATCTTATAAGTTTGCTCTGGTGTAATGCTCAACCATATCAGATATAAGTTCACTTCACGTCTCAATTTGGAAATAGCTTCCTCTTCAGTTCTACCACGAATAAAAGCACCTGGCAATTCCACTAAATACCCAATGTACCCCTTTTCATTGGTTTCGAATCCTATGGAAATTAAATTGGTAAATTTTAGGTATGGTTTTTTTAACATATCATTTCTGCTCTGGCTCATAGATCTTTGGACTGCTCCAGTCATTTCTCCATTCGATTTGCTTAGGGATAATTTTCAGCACACAAAAATCTTTGGATTCAGGACCTTCCTTGAAATGTTCAAACAGATCGAAAGTTGCCAGACCCCAGACCCTCTTTTTCTTTTCCATATCTGTAACTATCTCCGCTTCACCTAAAACGATTGCGGCTTTTTCTCCATTGGGCTGTTCTACAAAAGCAAGGCATATCTTGGAATTCTTTTTTATCTGATTTACTTTCCGGGAACAGCAAAAAGTGGTTACCCAGATAGACATGTCCTCTTCGATAATAGGGGAAACCGGACGCACTCTGGGCTGGTCTCCATCACAGGTTGCCAGGTAAGTATGCAGACAGGTTTTTTTCATTATCTCTACTATCTTTTCTTTATCTGTAGAGCTCATTTTAATCCTTCCCTCCCTTAAGTTTTTTGCTGGTTCTTGGATGTTTCCCCGCCTGAGACGGGGAATCCTGGTGACCCGGCCTATCTTTAACGCCCGATTAGACGATAAAGCGATACACTTAAAAACAACGTTAAGCCACCTCTAATCTCCCTCATAGTCTGGAATGATCTTCTTTATGATCCGCTTTTCCTCCCTGAACTCCTGACCTAACTCATGCCAGAATTTCCTTGCTTTTCTGAGTCCCTTCTCGCCTGATTTTCTTCCGGCTCGGGTATAAAAATCTTTTCTGTCTCCTTTTCTTCCACTCGGAATTTCCATCATCTGTCTTACATTCATCCTCTCTTCCCTCATAAAATAATCAAAAACCCTGGCAGCTCCGATATATCCTGTGGAGCAGGAAAGAACATCTACATCAAAGCAAACCCTGGCTTCTAAGCTTTTCGGCTTCTCCGGTCCCCTTGGTCCATGCGATCTGATGCAATGCACCACCTTTTCAATCTCTTTCTTTGTAAAACCAGCTCTCTTTAAATATTTAGGTGCTAATTTCACCCCTGCGGAATAATGGTCTTTGCCCAGTTCGGGGTAAAGTCTGCCTACGTCGTGTAATAAAATGCCTGCCAGGACAATTTTTATATTTGCCTTCTCCTTTTCACCGATGATAATGCCTTTGGCTAAATCCCTTGAGGTATGTCTCCAGTTGTGATGCACCAGTCCCTTGGAAAGAAAATCAAGTTTTATTACCTCATACAAAGTTTTTAATTCTGCAAATTTTGAAAGATAGATATTAAGTTTCATAAGCAACTCTCCTTTTTACACAATATCATTAATTGATTCTGGATCTGTAATTTTATGTTTGGGAAATTCTCCCCGTAGGGGATCTTGAGACTATCCCCGAATTATCCAGATAAATTTTTACATATCCACTTATTTTTCAGTCCCTACCCCCTGGTTCCCTGTATCCAGAACCACCTTCCAGCTACCGTCCATCTGTTTTTTCCAGACCGTAATATAAGTCCCTTTTGCTATCAGGGGAATATTATTCTGGCCAGTTGTCTTGAATTCATAGATACCATAGGTATATCCCAAATCGCCTGACTTTGAAACCTCCGCCAAAGAAGGTTTCCAGGTTAAAGTGAAATTATCATCTGGAGATTTAGACAAACGCTCTTTAATCGCCTCTATCCCCTCGATCGGCAGACTATTCGGCCGGAGCAAAACCCCATCCTTGGCCAGACAGGTGAAAAACGCTTCATTCATCCCTTTCTGTTCAGAGAGTTTTGAAAATTCAATATCCGCATTTATCAGGGTCTGTTTTTCCTTTTCTAAATCTACATAATTTGAACAGGAGAGAAAGATGATACCTATTAAAAGAAATAAAATTAGAGATTGACCCTTCCTCTCAGTTATAATAACCATCTGCTCAACCTCCTTTATAGATTTATGTGATACGTCGACATTAGGAAATGCCAATGCTTTTAAAACTCACAACAGCCCTCTTGACTTATTTCTTACAAACTATTAAGAAATGTTCACTAATGCCCACTGCGCTTGGATGAGTACAGGTTTTCAAATGAATCTCCTGCCAGATCTTCCAGGCTCTTGGATATTTTTTAAAGAGTTTATTCGTCTCTTGCGGATGATAAGTAGCCAGTCCTTCAAGACCTGCCATCTCGAGAATTTTCATCTTTCTCTTTTTGAATGAACGCTCTAATTCTTCGGGCAAGTAAAAGTGGCAGGATGTAAAACCATAGCCCCCATAATAATCGCCATCATCTCTAATCTTTTGATAGAGTCCCTTTATTTCCAACTCATCAGGAAATCTGACCAATCCGCCTACTAAAACTGCTAATCTTCCAATCACCGATACAAAAACCGGAGAACCTCTCTTCGTCACCCTGATTAATTCATCAATCGCTTTTTCTCTTTTCTTTCTATTTAAAATATGAGATAATGCCCCGCCTAAACAAATCACTGCCTCAAATGTGTCGTTCTCAAATATAGAAAAATTATCGATAGAACCTTGCAATATCAGTTTTACTTTATTTTGCACTTTAGCTTTTTTAATTTGTATTTTAGCAATATTTATCAATTCAGGAGTTAAATCAAGCAAAACAATATCGTATCCCAGTTTTGCTAATTCAATTGTATATCTGCCTGGTCCACCTCCAGCATCCAATACTAAACCTTTTTTGGGAAGATATTTTTTAAGGAAGTATCTGGTTGTATCAAACTCCAATCGATGGTAAGGGTCTTGGGTAAGTCTTCTCCACTCCTTTATGCCAAACTCAGAATAATAATCTTTAACTAATGTTTCAACCATAATTTTGTAACGTCGGGCTTTACCCCCGACGATTTTTTTGTTTTTGTTAGCTTCTATGATACCTCGGCATCAGGAAATGCCAGTGCTCTCATGCTTGGGGAATTTTCCCCGTAGGGGATCTTGAGACTATTCCCGAAGCATCAAGAATCTCTATCTTCACTTATCATTCTTTTGATGTCTTTAAGCGAATGTGCAAAATAATCTGGATTAGCCTTTTTCAACTCCTCGATTGAACCATATCCGTAGGTCACTGCCATCGAAGAGATACCATTTTCTTTGGCAGCAATAATATCATCCTCTCGATCTCCTACCACCATGAAGTTTTGTTTTTTAAAATTTTGTAACTCTAACAAAATATCTCTAACCATCTCTTTTTTCAATATTCGGGTTCCATCCGAATTGCTTCCTATAATTAAATCAAATAAATCGTAAAGGTCAAAATATTTTAGAACCTTTTCAGCAAAAACAGTCAACTTTGAAGTTGCCAGGACCAGTTTCCTGTTATCGTTCTTCAGTTCTCTCAGTAAATCCGGTATCCCCGGATAAACTTTATTTTGATATATTCCGAATTCTGAAAAATACTCCCGATAAAAACCAACAGCTTTTACGGCTTTTGTTTCATCCAGGGAATAATATTTCTGAAAAGATTTTGTTAAAGGTGGCCCAATAAACAGTTTTAATTTTTTCAGGTCCTCTTCGATAATATCGAATTTTGATAAAGCGTATTGAATCGATTTGGTTATTCCGACTTCGGAATCAGTCAGTGTCCCATCTAAATCAAATATTATGATTTTGTATCTTGACATCCTACATTATACTCCCCAGGATGGGATTATGATGCATCGGCATTCAGAATTATCTATATTTTGAGTTTTGAGAATCTTCCCACATTTTACGGGGATTAAGATGGGGCGGAGTTAAACTCCGCCCCTACGTGAACTAACTTCCTAATAAAGAACTTATTAATAATTCGGTCCAAATTCCTTTTTGAAGACCTCAGCAAACTTTGCACCCCAGTTATCCAGTGGAACTAATTTCCCGAAGAAGAACCTGAGCACTGGCGGCTCTTCCACGAATTTCAACCCCTTGACCAAATCCTTGTGCTTATAGAGCCAGTTCAGCCGGTCAACCACATACTCGATCTGGGACATTGTATAGACCCTGCGGGGGATTGCCAGCCGGGCTAATTCCAAATCAGAATAAACTTCATTTCCATCCTTGTCCCGGTCCATAGAGATAGTACCTCTCTCCATACTTCTTACTCCGGAGGCAAGATAAACTGCGGCAGCTAAAGCTCCGGCAGGATACTGGGATTGAGGCAGATGAGGTAAAAATAACTTGGCATCTAAATGGCAGGCTAAACCTCCTGGAGGTGTAACCACCGGAATATTATTATCGATAAGTCTCTCTGCAAAATATTTTACAAACTCTGCCGCACTCCCGGCTACATTCACATCCGTCATCTCCCTTAACCCTACAGCCATTGCCTCTATCTCTTTAGTGGACATCCCTCCATAAGTTAAGAAACCTTCGTAAACCGGGAGCCAGGGTTTTATTTTTTCAAAATATTCCTTATTGTTGGTGGCGATAAATCCTCCTCTCACGCAACTGCTTTTTCTCCCTGAAAGGTAGAAAATATCCACCACGCTCATCATCTCAGTGATAATCTCCTGAATCGATTTATTCTCATAGCCTTTCTCTCTCTTCTTGATAAAATAGGCATTCTCCGAGATTAAGCTACCGTCAAAAACCAGGAATATATTATTTTCAGAGGCAATCTTTTTCACCTCTCTCAGATTTTCTAAGGAGAAAGGCTGACCGCCTAAAAGATTTGTGGTTGCCTCCATTCTGATAAAGGAAATCTTCTTTGTCCCGTACTTTTTAATAACATCCCTGAACTTCTGTAAATCTAAGTTCCCTTTAAACGGGTTGGTGCTCTGGGTGTTCAAAGCTTCATCTCTAAAAATCTCCAAGACCTTTCCACCGGCTAACTCAAAATGGGCTTTGGTGGTGGTGAAATGATAGTTCATCGGTACAACATCACCCGGCTTGACAAATACCTTGGCTAAGAGATGTTCTGCCGCTCTTCCCTGATGAACCGGTAGAACATAATCAAACCCTAAAACATCTTTTATGGCTGCAGTCAACTTATAGAAACTCTCACACCCGGCATAGGCATCGTCTGAGACCATCATCGCCGCAAGCTGGTTATCGCTCATCGCATTGGTCCCGCTGTCGGTCAGCATATCCAGAAATATATCTCTGGTGCGCAAGGAGAAGGTATTATAACCACCTTCTTCAATCGCTTTAAGCCTCTGGTCAACTGTGGGTAAAGTTGTCTTCTGCACAATCCTCACCTTGTGCATCTCCACGGGAATCTCTTTCCCATTCGAAAGCCTCACTATCATTCAGACCTCCTTATTAGGTTTAAGTTTTGAAATTTACAAATCTATATTGTCAATTACCAAATTTTTATCATTTACCAGTCTAATTTATCCTTTCCTTTCAAAAAATCAACTATTTATTTGTTCTTTAAGCAGACCAAAAAACTCTGGTATTTTTGAAGCGGAACTCTTCAGAGTTCCATTTCCTTCGTAGTGCGAGGCTTCAGCCTCGCCCTCTCCAAGCAAACCTGTCCTACGGATCTGTAAATAGGAAAAGGTTCGCACTACGATATAAAAAATGGAGGTCTAAAAGACCTCCACTACAAAAAATTGAACATCCTCATGGACAATGCACTCCAAAATTTCCCTCCCTCAACAGGAGGGGATAAAGGGAGGGTGAAAAAATCTTAAATCAAGAAACCAATTAAACACCGGTGAATGAATTTGGCGGGCAAGGGTGCCCGTTCTACGAAAATCGTAGAGGTTCAAAATTTTGAACCCTTACTTCTTTTTTCCTCTTAAATAGTCGATCATCGGTTGAGTAACCAGGGGAACCACATCTCCAATCATATGCGGCATTAAATTATCCATCACCTTAGGCATAAGCTCCGGCATCTGTTCTGCCATATAATCCGGCATAGGGACACGCTCTTTTACCCGTTCTAACATCACCGGCATCACTTTGGGCATCATCATCGGTAAAAGCTTCGGGAATAGAATCGGAAACATCGGTTTCATCAAATTCAATGCACCAGGAATTTTCCCCATAAGTTTCATCATACCTCCCATTCCAAAAGGCATTGCAGAAATTAGTTCGGGCCACATAGTTTTCATCAGCTCAGCAAACCCTTGAGGCGTCATTAGTGCGATCATTCCTTCAAAGACAGCCCATTGCTTTTGTACCTCTGGATTTGGGTCCGGGAATTCATATCCTAAATATGAAGATGAGAAACGTGCCAGGTCAACTACTTCAATCGATATCTTTTTCTTTTGAGCACTGACACGTAGCTGAAATTCACAACAGGGGCAGAGTGCCAAAACTTTCTCTGCACCAACCTCCAGTGCTTCATCTAACCTGATTTTACCGATCTCAGCCGCCACAGGCGGATCCTTTATAAGAGTCAAAACACTTCCACAGCAATGTGCCTCTTCACGGTTATGGCTCATCTCCACAAATTTCACATTGGGGATAGCTTTTATTAACTCCCTCGGAGGCTCGTACACTCCTGATACTCTTCCTATGTGACAGGAATCGTGCCAGGTAACAGTAACCGGTTTTTGATTCCCTTCTGGAAAAACAAACTGTCCTGATTTGATCTTTTCTGATACCAGTTCACTGTAATGTCTTGTAGTAATACCATACTCTATTCCTGATTTCTTAGCCCAGGTTGGATAAACCTGTCGCCACATCATATCACAAGCAGGGCAGGAAGTAACAACTGTATCTGCTCCGGCTTCCTTTACCGCTTGAATGTTCTTTTTCATTATCTCCGCGAACAGTTCCCATTTTCCCGCGACCAGCATAGGCGTTCCACAGCAGTTTTCCTTCTCCCCCAAATAAGAAAAATCGATTCCTGCCTTATCCAGCAGACGCACACTTGCCATCCCGATATCCTGCTCCACGTAACTGGCAGTACAGCCGGCAAAATAAACGTTTTTGGCTTTGTGAGAGGGACCATGCTTTTCTTTCAAATCCTGTGGGAACCAATCCGTGCGATTTACTCTATAACCTGCCCAAATATCACCCTCTTTTCTCAAAGCCTCAGCCATAATCTCAAAAGGAGGGAAAGTCATTTTTTTCTCTTCATCGATGAGTTTCCCTCGGAGTTTCATCCAGGAAGGCTCTATCGGGAGTGCCGCAGAGCACCGTAGATTACACAGTTCACAAGTAGTACAGACTAAAATCGTATCCACCATAAACTGGTCCCATTCTTTCCTTCCTTCCATATACTCCCTCAGCCAGTACCATTTCCCCCGCGGGGATTGACTCTCCCATCCACGACCATAGAACTGGTCGCACTCCTCAACACAGTATCCGCACTGGGAACAGCTATAAGCATACCAGGCTACCTCAGGTGGAATATCCCGCACAGTTCCGGCAGGCCTTTCACCAATCTGGGTAATCACGTAGTTCCCGAATGGACGGATCAATGGCTCAAAAAATCCTGACAGACTGAGTGCTGGACCAACTAAGCCGTTGAAAAGAACTTTTCCTGGATTGAATAGTGCTTTTGGGTCTATCTGTTTTTTAAAACCATCCAGCTTTTTTACTCTTTCCTTACCTAATACCTTTTCTGCTTTTGTTGCAAAGTACAAACCAGTAGAATAAGGTCTTCCCCCGTATTTTTCTGCGATTTTCATAATGGTTAGGACCAGACTGAAGACGAAATTGTAGTTGAACTTCCTTTGATTGCTGGGTATGAAACCCAGGATCACAACTTCCGGTTTTCCGTTTAGACTTTCCCTTATAACCACTCCTTCCTTGACTATAGGCTGATCTACCTTATGCTCAATCTCGGTCATAACCTCCCCTAAAGAAGAAAGGGGAATTATCACCTCAGCTGGTACCAGGCTTGGACCCAGACGCTTAACCACCATCAGCTTGAAGCGGTTTTTCCATTCGTGTTGAGCTATGCGATCACTTAAAAGCTCTGCCTCGCATTTTTTCATAATCCCGGAGAGTCCGCTCATAACTTCATCTTGATCTTTCTGCCGAAAAGCTAATGTTATTATATAAGCGGCAGGCAGAAGAACCCTTTCCTCTACTGGATGACCGTAGTGCTCCATTAGAGGAGCCCTGTTCTTCAACTCTGCCATACGCGGATTGATGAAGATCAAAGACCAGATGGGTAGTTTCTCGTCTATCATCGACTGAACCAGATTCTGCAAGCCGTAAGCATCCGGACATCCGACAGCTAAAAGTTTCAGTTCCTCTAAAGGCTGAATCCGAATGGTAACCTCACTTATCAATCCGGTTATCCCTTCTGCTTCAGAGACTAAATCCAGTTCTGACCCGCTGAACTCTTTAACTGTTCCATCAGGTAGAACCACACGAGCACTCACTACGTTGTCACGAAACCAGCCAGCTTCATAAGAGCCGATACCCGCACCACCCTGAGCCAGCCATCCACCCACAGTTGAACCCGGATAACTTGTGGGATAAAGCTTGAGGGCCAGTCCATTTTTCTGAAGTTTATGATCAAGTTTCTCCCAGACAACACCTGATTGCACCTTGACAGTATTTGTTTTTGAATCGATCTGAATTATTTTATTCATCCGGTAGAAATCGATCACCAGTCCATTTTTAACTGGCAGCACTCCACCATAGCCAGAAGAGGCTTTACCTCTCGGAGTAAGTGGAATATTATTTTCTCTTGCCCAGTTTACCAGCTCAATTAACTCCTGTTCGGTTTGCGGTTGAACTACAGCTTCAGGAGTGGTATCTCCGATTAAGGGTTTGATAAGACTCGGCAGGGCAGCAATATCATGGCTATAAAGCTCACGTTCTGTTAAATTGAATGTCACCCGGCTGCCGAACCTTTTTTCAAGAAATAATCTTTCCTTTAAATTAATTCTGCTCATTAAAACCTCATTTTTTAATAACTAATCTCCTTCTTCACTTAGAATCTCCCGAAGGGCAGATTCTACTTCAGGATGCTGGAATCTGTATTCAGCCTGAAGTAATCTTTTTGGAATCACCCTTTGACCTGATAAAAGCAGCTCATCAGCCATCTCGCCCATAAGCAGACGTAACATAAGACCCGGAACTGGTAGCCAGGATGGCCTTTTCATAACTTTTCCCAAGATTTTCGAAAATTCCTTCTGCCTGAGATGTCCTGGTGAAGTCAAGTTGAATACACCCTGCAAATCTTCCTTCTCCATCAAGAAACGTATTGTTCTTACTTCATCCTGAAGATGAATCCAGGAAAACCACTGGTTCCCACTCCCCAGAGGTCCACCTACAAAAAGACGAAACGGGAGTAATAAACGCGGAAAAGCTCCGCCTCCCTTTCCTAATACGATTCCGGTGCGGATGATTATATGACGAACACCAGAAGACTCAACCTCCTCTGTAGAAGCTTCCCAGCTTTGAGCCACTTCCGGCAAAAATCCTTTCCCGGGAGGAGATGACTCGTCCAATATTTCTTCTGAATGTGAGTTATAATAGCCAATGGCAGAAGCCTGGATCATAACCTTTGGTTTTTCCTTGGCAAGCTTTACCGCTTCGACTGCGGCTTTTCCTGCATTTAGCCTGCTTTCAAGTATAGACTGCTTTTTTTCTCTGGTCCATCGACCCACGCCTATGTTCTCCCCGGCTAAGTTGATAATGGCATAAGCTCCTTCAGCCTGAGCAGCCCATCCCTTGGCTGTTTTACCGTCCCATTCAGCTACAGTAATCCCCTGTCCAAAAATTTCGCTGGCTTTCTTAGCACTGCGAGAAAGAGCTATAACCTCATGGCCAGCCTCAACCAGGTGATTGCTCAAGGCTTTTCCAATAAAACCAGTTGCCCCGGTAATAATTATTTTCATTACTATTAATTACTCTTAGATTTTTCTATCAAGATTTCGTTCTTTCCCATCTCTCAATCTTTCCTTCTGTAATTTTGAATAGGGGATGAGATTCAATGTCTCTGATAAATAGTATCTCTTTATATTTACGGGAATTCCTCTTTTTTAATTTATCCTGGAGAAGGTTAAATTCATACCTAAGTTGACCCAGAGTCACCTTTATCTTCTTGATTTTTCCTGTTTTTCCAATCTTTGCACGGTTAAAATCATATCCTCTTTTTCTCGATTCTTTCCATACTTCCAAAAGGTAATGTGAAATTGCTATTAAAGGATATGGATGGTTATTAAATCTCAGAAGCTGAGGATGATTTACATACCCTTTCGTTTTTCCTTGCAAAACCTTTTGAGCAAGTAGAGATTCTTTCCACAGAGCGGTTAATCCTGCCCTGTCTAAATATTTTGGATGAATGCTCCACAATCTCAGGGGTTGAGCCTCCACAAAGAAAAATTCAAAACTGTGGCAAAACTTACCCAGACGAAATAGGGCAAAAGCAGAATACCAGCTATCTTTGTTACTTTGAAAAAATAAACGATAGTCAGCAGAATGAAGAAACAAAGGAGAATGATTTCGACAAATCCTAGAAGGGGAGATCTGAGTCCGAAAAATAGAACTGACCAGAGGGAGTTTAAAACTAACTGAACAATGAAAAACTGAAGAGCCAGATTAACCCGGGGATTTTCTATGCCTTTTCGCCAAACCAGAAAGGCTGAGATGCCCATCAGCAAAAAAAGAGTAGTCCATACTGGGGCGAAAACCCAGTTGGGAGGGTTAAGAGTTGGTTTAACCAAGGCTGCATACCAGCCCGGGATAGCAGGAGTGGTGAAAATCGAGCCGATAACCCCGGCTAACTGACAGATAATCAGGCTTATTATTAATTTAAGAATCTCATTTAAATTGATTTTCATAGTCTAATTCTCCTTTTTGGGGGTGCATTGACCGTGTCAATACTGGAATAAGGGTTCTACCCTTATCTTTTTTTCTTCAGATTAATTGCGTCCGACACAAAGGTCGGACGTTACTAACTTTCGTAGTGCGAGGCTTTCAGCCTCGCTATTTCCCTCCCACCCACGCGAACCTGAAAGGTTCGCCCTACGAAATATTTATTGAGTGCCTTGACCATCTCAATATTGGGATAGGGGTTGTACCCCTGTCACTTTTTATCTAACCGGAGCTCATATCCTCCGGACAATGATAATTGGTCGGCTGATTTTATCCGCTTTTTCCAGTGGCTGGTTAAGGTCCCAGTTATTCCACCAGCCAACAAACTCGAAACCTTTAAGGCTTGATATAAAGCACAAAAACTCCTGGGGGTAGATGGCTCTTTTTAGACCCTTTTCAATCAAGTTTAGTTTTTTCCCGTGATCTTCAACTTCAAGTGTAATCGTTTCTTCAAAAGTTTGTTCAGCCCGATTTATCGCCTTCCGGGAAAACTCAGTTTTGACCTGGATACCATCACGCTCCATCTCCCAGCTATCGCCCTCTTCCGCTTGCCGCGGCAGCTCAAACTGAACGCACCAATCCAGCAAATAAAGACCGCCTTTCTTCAAGACCCGGGCAACAGAGTTAAAATGGGTTATCAGGTCAGCAGTATTCTTTAAACTCAGGGAACCCAGCAATATATAGACGAAATCAACCATTTTCTCGAGGGAAAAATCTATCATATCTTCCTGAAAGAGGGTTACCTCAGCCCCGATCTTCAAAGCTTTTTGCCTGCTATACTCCAGCATAGCGTTATTCAGGTCAAGTCCATTATACCTGTATCCTCTTTTGATAAGCTCTTCCATATGAGGACAAATTCCGCATCCCAGCTCCAGGACCGATCTTACCGGTATTTGTGAAAAACGTTTGAAACTCTCTTCAAACAGATCTACTTCAGATAGGATATTTCTAAAGGAAAAGGCTATTTCATAATATTTGGGATTATCATACAAATTAGACATATTCCTCCGGACGCACTGGAGTGTAAACCTTCAGGTTTACCCTGCTATATGTTCTGAATGTAGCTGCCCAATTCATTAGACATTTGAATTTCGGTAGGTCAGACATTCCTGTGGCTACGAGCCCGCCCGCCCGTAGGGCGCCAGGCTTTGCTCTCTGACCTTGGTGAACAGACAGAGATGTCTGTTCTACCGTTTTTTCTCTGGAGTGCATTAACCGTGTTAATGCTGGGATAGGGGTTGTACCTCTATCCCTCTCTTTCACCATTTTTTCCCTACCCGGGCAAAACTAAAGTTTTGCACTCCCTAATTTTCTTCCCAGATCAAAAGCTTTCTTCATTACTTTCTTATTTTCTTTCACCTTTCCCTTCTCAAAAAAACTATGGGAATATAGTATTTTATCTACAAACTTTAAATTCGCCCATTTAAAGAAACCCAAGAGCGTTATCAGGGCATAATCGAACCTCTGCTTTTCACCGGCAACCAAAATTATTATACCCTCTCTTCTCTTTTTTAATCTCGATCTGAAAAAATACCTGTTATTTTTCTTAACTATTGGGGTCAGGCAGTTACATCTATCCAAAAATAACTTCATCTGCGCAGAAACCGTGTCAAAATATACTGGTGAGCCTAAGACTAAAACATCTGAGCTTTTTAGTTTAGCATAGACTTTTTCCATATCATCTTTGATAAAACAGAATTTCGGCTCCGGGTTCTTGCCACAGGACTTGCAGGGGGAAATATCTAATTTATCTAAATACAAACTCTCGGTTTTAGCCCCTTTACTTTGTGCTCCATCTAAAACCTGTTTAATTAATAAATCCACATTCCCGTTTTTAACCGGGCTGCCTGTAATTCCCAAGACTTTCATATTTTCTTTTTGTAAAAATGTAGAGACGCATTGCCATGCGTCTCTACACACTTTTCCCTCAAACCTATCTCCTGATACCTACTTCGAGACCTTTTTCATCGGAGCCCCACAGCATTTCCCTGCTTTGCTGGAGGTATAACCACACTTTGGACACTTGTAGCTTGCTTTCTTTTTGGCTGGCATCTTTTTCACCTCCTTTGATGCAGGACTGGGAGTCCTGCCTACGTAAACTCCTAAATTTTATTCGTTGCCACAGGAGTTGCAACGCTACCGTTAAATTTTTTGAGAAAGAACAATCGTCCTGGGAGAATCAACCGAATAAGGCGATTTATTTTTTTCCCCATAAGTCTCTATTATCTTCAACCCAACTTTTTCCAGAAGATAGTTCAATTCCTCAAGGGTATAGAGCCGGACTTCAAACCAGCTTGATCTCTCACCCTTTTTATCCAGAATAGTTATGTAATTTTTTATCCGTCCGGTCTTTAAATCCCAGTTCCTCTCTTCTAAAACCAAAGTCCCATCCTCTAATCTCTCCCAGTCCTTTGCCTGAAAATTTTTAACCATGATGTCCCGGTTCATAATTTCCAAAAGAAATTTACCCTCCTTTTTCAAGGCTCTGGATACTCCTCTTAAGACCTCGAAATTCTCTTCGTCTGAGAAAAATCCAAAGCTGGTAAAATAGGAAATTACTCCGGCAAAGTGGTTTTCAAAGGGGATTTTTCTCATATCCCCGACTAAAAACTCAACCTGCAGATTTTCCTTTTGCGCATTTTCTTCTGCCATCCAGATGAACTTCTCAGTATAATCCAGGCCGGTTATATCATAACCTTTTTTGGCTAAAGGGATAGTATGCCTTCCAAAACCGCAAGCCAAGTCTAAAATCTTGCTTCCGAGGGGTAGATTTAAAACCTCTGTTATGAAATCGACCTCTGCTTTAGTTTTTCCCTCAGTTAGAAAAGGCAAATAGACCTGCAGGTAATCCTCTTTAAAAAACTCATCATACCAAGGCATAATATTTTGCTCAATCCGTTAAACCGTTTTAGTGCCTGTCAGGTCCCCTGACCTGGCGGGAGCAATTTTTAATCTGTCAACCCTATCTCCACCTTTTCAGATTTTAAAGGCGTAATCGTATTCAAAACCCCTTCAATGTAATATCTCCCGCCTAAAACCCATTTTCTCTGGTTATCTTTAGCATCCCATTCGGCTTTGAAAGTCCAGACCTCTTCAGGATAGATGGAAAGCTTAATTGCAGTTTTATCGAATATTTTATCATAAGACCATCTCCAGACCTCATAACCTCTTTTGTAGATTATAAAATCGAAAAGCTGGTTTGTGGTAAAATTTAATTTCACCACATCCTCTGAGATATTTTCTATCTCTAATTTTAAATCCACCGGACCACCTAAAGGGTAACCTCTATCCTGAGTCAAAACCCGAATCTTTATCTTTTTGAAAAGACTCTCCTCTGGAGGGTTAGGCTCCTCTGAGTGATAAAGTGGAGCACATCCAGAGAATAACAGTAAAAATAATAAAATACAAATCCTATAACCTTTGAGCAACCTCTCCTCCTGTGTTTTCAAAATACTCCAAATCCTTTTTCCGGCTTTTGGAAATTACCATCTCCAAGATAAGTAAACCCAGAGCAAGCCACAAGAAATTTTTTCTCAACTCTTTACCATATCTGGTTTTCAAAACCTCTTTTTCTAAATCCTGATCAGGTTCTATTACATATATATTATCCCTTTCTTTAATCTCCTTTCTTAGTTCTGTCTCTTTTAAAGGCTCTAAATCTGAATCTTTGGGGTCAAGATTTACTGCCAACTGGTCTAAAAGATTATCTCCGGATTGAAGTTTATAGATGCCTGGTGTCCTTAAACCGTCTAATTTCAAAATAAGTTTATCTTTGTTCTGCTCAGGATTTAAAGCGACCTTAAGGTTTTCCGGGTCTAATAGCTCTGTTTTCTCTGCTTTTTTTAAATCATACTCCTTTCTGATCTTCTCCCCGACTGAATACTGTTCTGAGGTAAAAAGGCTGGAGGCAAGATACTCAACTGAGCGGCGGATTAAAGGGACAAAAAGGGTGTGCTCCCCGAAATCCGAGAATTCGGGGTCATAGGAACTTAAAAAAGCCAAGACTTTTCCTGAACCAGAAATATTCTCCACCAAGGCTGGGGCTCCATTGCTGAAACTTGCCAGTATTTTGATCTTCTTTCCGGGAGTTATCTCATTTATGGAGAAAAACTTTATCTGTGGGAATTTGGTTTTATCCAGACTCTTGTAAGATTGAAACACCGGATGAAAAAGGTCTATTTCCCCCAGGGTTAAAAACCCTTTCCCTGAGAATCCTTTTACGGATTTATAAGTTGAATTGAGATACTTCTGGCAGATTTGCGAATGTATCTCCTTTTCTCCATCTCCCAGGAAAAAGAAAACCCCTCCACCTGAATGGATGAAATCATCTAATCTCGATAGATCCTCTGATTTTAACCCATTGTAATCAGAGAAGATTATCGCCTTATAATTTATAAAGTTTGATCTGGAGAAAGATTTTGGATCAATCCGGGTAACTTCAATCCCTCTGCCCTCTTCAGTCTTTGGATTCAGGGCTAATCTTAGATATTTTTCTTTTTCGCTTTTACTTTCCACTAAAAGGACTTCAATTTTTTCCGGAAGGTTGAAGGTAAAAAATCTTTTGTTGTCTGCTAAAAGATTATCATCGGAGAGCTCCAGATAACCTGAATGAACTCCTGGCTCCCTAACCGCTTGCCTGAAGCTGATTTCTCTCTCCTCTCTTTCTTTTAAATCCACACCTGCCTGGCTTACCCTTCTTCCGTCCAAATACAGACTCAGAAGCAAGTTCTGAGACGGCTTCTGGCTGTAATTTGTAACCACTCCTTTTATCTCAAAAGGGGTTTCCTTCTCCAAAATCATTTCCGGAAACTCAGCTTTTTTTATGCACCAGTTTTCCCTCTCCTCATCTGACAATCTGATTATAAAAAGTTTAATCCCTTTATCTTTAAACGCAGGACTCCATTTTTTCAGAGGGTAAATCTCATCTGACTCTAAATCTGTAATTAAATATATCTCCCGGTTCTCATTTTTAGCTTGATTCAGGAGGTCAAATCCCGAGTTTAAAGCTTTGTCAAAATCTGCCGGCTCAAAGGAAAGTCCCGTTTCCCTGATGCCTTTGACTAATAGAGAAAAGTCAAACGTAGGATGTGACAAATAAAGCGTCGGCTCTGAACTGTAAGTAATCAAATACAGCTCATCCCCCTCTCTAAAAATTTTTAAAATCTCCTCACCTTTTTTCAAGGCTAAACTTAATAGATTCCCCTTCTTAGTCTCATATCCCATCCGATAGGAGTTATCCATCAACAAAAGGATTGTGCTTTTAGATTCAGCTCCCAATCTGGAGGCAGGCTCGGTCCTGGAGCTTGGTCGGGCAAAAGCCAAAACCACAAAAAAGATTATCGAGGAGCGAATCAAGAGGAGAAGAAGATTTTTAATTTTTATCGCCCGTAGGGTGCTTTTTTCTAACGATTTCAAAAATATCAAAGAAGAGAATTCAATCTTTTTGACCCTCTGTCTGCTGAAAAGATGGATTAAAACTGGCAGGGCGATAGCTAAAAGAGCCCAGAGTAAGGTGGGATTAAGAAAGCTAAACATTATTATTCTGCCTGCTTAAATTTTTCTAAAGCTAAAGCTCTCTCTTTGAAACCGGATGGGATATTTAAAACCTGCTGGTAATAATCTTTTGCCAACTTTTTGTCCCCCTTTAATTCATAAGCCTCTCCTAACTTGAGGAAGATCCTGCCTAAATAAGCGGGCCTATCTTCCAGGAACTCAGCGGTCTTAAGGGGAACGAAGCTTGAGTCTATTGCTCCTAAAGATAGATAAGCTTCCCCGATCTTCAGATAAGGAAAAGCATAGGCAGTCCCTTTGGTAGATAGATAATAATCGGAATATTGCAGAACTGAGTATAAAGATTCCTGAGCTTTTATAGTATCCTTTTCTAAAGAGTAAACTTTACTCAAACCGGAATATATCTCCACCCAATCCAGAGTTGCCGGATTAAACTTTTTTGCCTTTTCAAAACTTTCCTTAGCTTTATTCAAATCCCCTTCATCTAAATAGAGTTCTCCTAATTTTATCTGGGGAGCAGAATAGTTAGAATCCAGGCTTATAGCTTGATGGTATTCTGCCCTGGCAGAGTCTTTTTCCCCCTGTAGGTAAAAGAGATTACCCCGGATGAAATGGTTCCCCGGATTCAGCGAATCGATTATAGACATCTGCTTATAAATCTTTTCTCCTTCTTTATAATCTCCTGAGGAAGAGTAAGCTCCTCCGAGCTTATTTAAGACCCTGAGTATGTCTTCTCTTTTTGAAGAAGAGGTATAGACATTTAAAACATCTTTTAAAAGCTCTATCCCCTCAGCATAATATCTGTAATTCAATCTTCTATCCGCTACTGATTCTAACTCATCTTCATTTGGCTCATATCGATCTAAAAAGGAACTCCATTCCTTCTCCATCTGTGCAGGTGTCTTGGAATAAACCTCCTTGAAAGTAGAATCAAAACTAAGATCCGTTACCTGAGAGTAGAATTTCTTAAAGTTATCCATATTATAGGAATCGATTAAAAATTTGATAAACGAAGAAGCTTCAGGAAAAGCGATATTCACCGGGGCTTTTCTATAATCTGAGCTTATTTTGAGGTCTGACAATGGGACAAGAGAGTCTTTCTCTTTTAATTTTTTAGCGTAATAATGGCTTATCCCGAAATAACCTGACGTACCTTCAACTACCAAGGCAGGCGCATACCCCCAGAACTCATACAGAAGCAAAAGCAGAGGTCCAGGAAAATCTACGCTTTCTTTTTCCTTATCAAACAGTACATAGATTTTATGTTTGTTTGGATCCAAGCTTAAGTTCAGCCTTTGATCCCAGATCGCCTCTGGAATCTGGCAGGGGCAGATGAAGTAGTCGATCTTCAGGGTCTGGGGGTAGGAGAACTTGAAGAAATTCCTTACCTTTTTGTAATCTAATTCTAAATAGTTTTTATTCGTACTCCAGAAAAAATCTGCCAGGGAGTTCTCCATATAAGTAAAAGCGAAGTGAACACTCTTGTTATAAAGCCATAAGCTATCAGTTAAATGATAATCGCACAAATCCTCTTTCTCTACATATCTTTTAGGAATAATCTCCAGATTGAATACCCGCCCTTTTTTCAATGTGATATCTTTTATCGAATAGGTATGACCCATCCCTATAAGAAAATCTTTGAAAATCCTCTCCATCTCCGGGGCTAAGGTGAACAGGTTCAGATTCAGTTTCAGACTCGTACTGTCAACTTCCTGAAAGCTTAAGCTCAGGCTGAAATTCCCCATAAAAAGGGTAGAGGTAATCCCTTCCTTAACCTCGATCTCCCTTTCATCTACGGTCTTAAAAGAAAGGGAATCCCCTGTAACCCCCTCTTTTAAATCCAGACCTATTTGAAGATAAGTTGAAGCCAGAACATTGGACCAGCCCAGAATTAAAATAAACAAAAGTGAAAAGAGTATGTTTTTGATTTTCATAATTTTATCCTTTATATAAATTTCTTAAGGTAGCTAAGTTTTTCTCATCCATATCTTCTTCTTTGGGAGTCTCCAATATTTTGGGAACCATTTCAAACCTTCTATCATTTAAGATTAGTTTGAAAGCTTCCAATCCTATAAACCCTTTACCGATATGTTCGTGTCTATCAACCCTGGACCCTAAATCTTTTTTGGAATCGTTCATATGGATTACTTTCAATCTATTTAAGCCTATGATTTTATTGAATAACTTGAAAGTTTTCTCATAAACTTTTTTATCTCTTATATCATAACCCGCCTCAAAGGTATGAGCAGTATCATAACAGACTCCTAATCTCTCATCCTCTTGAGTTAAATCTATGATCTGAGCTATTTGCTCGAATTTATATCCAATAGAACTTCCTTGTCCGGCAGTAGTCTCAAGGCAGATTTTAGTTTTATAGTTTTTACTTTTGGAATGAACCCAGCTTAAAGAATCTGCAATCCTTTTAATCCCCTCTTTTTCATCCGGATTTGAGCCCGGATGCATAACTAAACAGGATAAGCCAAGCTTCTCTGAGCGGGTTAATTCCAGGAGTAAAGCTTCTCTGGACTTTTGCAGAAGCTCCTTATCACCTGAGGCGATATTTATAAGATAAGAATCATGCCCGACTACTGGAATTATCCCTGTCTCCTTCTGAGCCTGCTTGAACTTCTCAATATCTTCTGAAGTAAGCTCTTTTGCCTTCCACTGATTAGCGCTTTTGGAGAAAATCTGAATTGTTGCACACCCAAGTTCTTTCCCTGAGTAGAGAGAGTTAAAAAAGCCACCTCCGATAGACATATGCGCACCGATTAAAAGCATAAATTCCCCGTTTTTCTGGAGTGTAAAGCCTCAAGGTCTTGAGATTTCAGCTTTACCTTTGGCAAAACTAAAGTTTTACAACCAATTTTCTTAAACCTCTCACCATAACCTTTGCCTTTTATTCAGATAAGAAAACAAAGCCCTATCAAAAGGGACCGATGTGTCCAACAGAACATAATCGATCAGGCTTTCCCGGCATTCTAAAGTATACCTATTCAAAAGCTCCTTTAATCTATCCTGATACTCTTTTCTTATCTGCCAGGGAGAAGTCCAGAGCTCTTCTTTAGTCTCTAAATCCTTGAAAACCGCTTCATTTTCAAAGGCAAAGCTCTGTTCCTTTGGATCTAATATATGAAAAACAATCACCTCGTGCTTTTTATGTCTGAAATGTTTTAACCCGGTGATTATCTCCTCTGGTTGGTCAAAAAGGTCAGAGAGTAATATAATCAAACCTCTTCTTTTTATCCTCTCTGCCATCTGGTGTAAGGTAGAGCTAATATTCGTAGTCTCAGAGGGTGAAAGCTTATCTAATTCTCTTAAGAGATTATGTAGATGACTCAGGGTTGACTTAGGAGGGATATACTTTTTAATCTTCTGGTCAAATATCACCAGTCCAACTGAATCCCTCTGCTTGAGCATTAAATAGGAGAGAGCTGCACAAAGATAGGATCCGTATTCCAATTTGTTTATTCCGTTAGAGGAATATCCCATAGAGCCGGAAATATCTAAAAGCAGATAAGCTTTTAAATTTGTCTCCTCCTCAAATTCCTTGACAAAATATCTATCTGTCTTTCCATAGACTTTCCAGTCGATATTCCTCAAAGGGTCACCCGGCATATATTGCCGGTGCTCAGCAAACTCCACCGAAAACCCATGATAAGGGCTGCGATGCAGTCCCGCAATAAACCCCTCCACTACTAATCTTGCCTTAATCTCCATCCCAGAGAGCTTGGATATAACCTCTGGCTTCAAAAACCTGCGATGATCTTGCATCAAATCTCACCTTCTGCCAAAACAGCCTTTGGTTCTGATTTCTTACCAAATATTTTTACATTACTTTGATTAAACTCATGTTTGAGATCAACATTTAGAAACTCCAAAGTCAGGATTTTCCAATTTGTTGGCACAAAGGCTGGCTTATTGTCCCGTTCTTCTTGAACAAGTTGATAGCTTAACATCAGGTGAAGGGCATCTTTAGTCACCTTGAAGTTTTTAGATGGAGAGAAATAAAAAGACCTCTGAGTAGTATTTATATTTTTAATATTATAAGTTTTACACTCTAAATAAGCAGTCAGACCCTTCCCATATGTTATTTGAATGTCAGGATAACCTGTAGATTTTTTCCTACCACTTTTAGCAATAGGTGTATCTGCATCGAGTCCAATTTTCTTTAATGCCTCTTTTACAAAAGGCTCAATCTTATTACCAGCTTCATTGGGTCTTCTTGTAAAAATTCCAATCTTGAAAGCTTCTTTACCTGCAAGCTCAACTGCAGACTTTAATTTTGATAACAAAGAAGTGTAATCTCGATTTTGGTGGTCAAATATTAAAACCTTACAGCCAGAAAGTAATCTTATTACTGAAGGAAATGGTAGATTCTTGAGTGGGGTAGCAATCACTTTGGCAATTTTTTCCAAATCTTTGATGTAATCTTGTTCTTCCATAATTCTAACCTTTTATTTTTTAAATATTAAGATATATTCTTTTTGCATTATATTATACAGTCCATAGATAATCTTATCAATTTTTTTTCTGAAGCTAAATCCAGCTTCCTGGCAGAACTTTATAGTTCTTTCAGCAGTATCAACCTCTTTATTTTGATAGGTAACATTTCCAATCACTATCACACAATACTTTCCTTTCTTAAGAACTCTATACATCTCATAGATTGATTTTGCCATATCTTTATAGTAAAGCTCGAATTTTTGAAAACCATTACCTCTCACTCCTACAAAATCTTCTTTGATCTTATTTAGATCATAACCTAAGGCTTTTAGAGAGTGAGCGTCATTCTCAACGTAATTTAGAGCAATTGAATAGGGTGGAGAGGTGATAATTCCATCTACAGATTCATCCTCTATCTTCAGCTTTCTGGCATCCCCTTTTTCTATTCTAACTTTACCCAAAGCGAGTCCTAAATCCTGTTTTGCTTTTTTAAAGTCTCTTACCGATGTGATCATTTTCTGTATGTTTTCATAAAAAGAACTTTCAAAATTTCTGCCCCTTCTGCTATTATCACTGTGTGCGATCATCTCAGCGATTACATAGAAATTCTTAACTCTTTCATTTTTAATCTCTTCTATTTTCTTCTCCTCGAAGATATTTTTTTGATACTCGTCTTTATTGGGCTTTATAATATCAGTATATTGCAAAATTTCATCTAATACCTCGAGTGATTCAGTTTTAACTTTGCTTATTAGAACGCATAAAGGTGAAACATCTATTCCAATACAATTTATCCCCATAACCTCACATTCTACAGCCGTAGTTCCACTTCCAATAAAAGGGTCTAAAACAGTTTCTCCTGGTTTTATCCCTATGATATTGAGTAATGCTCTAATCATTTGAGGATGATATTTACCTTTATAAGGATAAATCCAGTGCGTAAGATATTGATTAACAGAACGTGTGATATTATACTTCTGTAGATGGTAATATTCTGTTTCCTTCTCCCCAACTTTCTTAAAGTAAGCTGAACGGTGTTGAAGAAGTTCCTCGTCTACTTTATTAAAGACCTTAAAGGTTCTTAGATTATTCGCCATTTGAAAATCTGCCCCCAATGCGTGAAGTTCTAATCTGGCCAAGGCTAACTCATAAATAAATTGGATATTTGAAAGTAGCGTCAACTCCAATGGTTTTTTAGCCTCTTTCTTAGGAACAGTATAAACTAAGGGTGTCTCCTTAAGAGTCAATTCTCGGAACTTCAACCTTCTGTGGAAAATATCCTTTGAATAATCTAATTTCTTTTTGCTCATCTTAAAATTATCTACCCTTCTTTTTTCAACTCCTCTATTTCCCTTTCCACCTCTTTGAGCTCATCTTCCAAGTCCTTTTTATAATCCTCCAACATTTTGAGATATTCATCTTTTTTGGGGAATCTCCAGGGACCGCGGAAATAAAAACCAAAGGGTGGAAACCCGAAGTCAAACCCGAAGTCTCTGAACCTGAACCCTTTTCTCGTTTTTTTGCTCCTTGCGATTGGCTGTTCGTTATTCGCTGTTAGCTTTGGTAAGTCGGACATTCCTGTCTGACCTTGGGGAACAGGCAGGAATGCCTGTTCTACCTTCTTGGTTTGTTACTTGCTACAAGCTAAAAAGATAATCTTATCCCAAACTGGTTAACCGGTTTATCCACAAAAGTTCCAATTATCCTTTGATAGTTAAGCCCGAATCTTGGGATAATATCTTTAACCAAACCAAATTCAAAATAATGACAGGTTTTTCCCTTTTCCTGCAAACTGCGGTCAATATCACCGGTTATCTCTAAGGTAAACCAGGTGCCTAATTTAAAACTGTTAATCATAACTATCTGCAAAGTCTGACCAGCATCTTTCCAATCGTCATAGGAGTTCTGATAAAGGGTAATATTGTTGGAAAGCGGTTTTAAGCCAAAAGTCTGACCAGAACAAAAAGCTGGTAGAAAAACCAGATTTAAGAAAAGAATTATAAAAAACTTTTTTCTCACTCCTCCCTCCTTTAAAAAATCTGGAGTGTAAAACTTTAGTTTTACCATTCTTAATAATAAACCTAAAGGTTTATACTCCAATACTTAGCCTGCTTCCTTTACATCCTCTAACAACTTCTGAATAATCTCAAATGTCCCTACCCCATCTGCTTCAGCATTAAAACTGGTAACAATGCGGTGTCGCAAAACCGGTAGGGCAACTGCTCTAACATCTTCGCAGGAGGGGGTATATCTACCATCCAGGATAGCTTTAGTCTTTGCTCCCAAGACCATATATTGAGATGCCCTGGGCCCTGCTCCCCAAGTAACCCAGTTTTTTATATATTCTAATGGCTTGTCTACCTCAGGCGGATCAGTTAAAAGTGGGCGGGTATACCGGGCAAGTTTTACTGCATAATTTATCACATGGTCTGATACAGGTACTTTTCTGGCAAGTTTTTGCAATCTAACAATCTCTTCAGCTCCCATAACCTTATCCAGATTCCAAGAGTAAGCTGAGGTAGTAGACTTGACTATAAGATTTTCTTCATCTATTGAGGGATAGTTTATATAGATATTGAACATAAAACGGTCTAACTGTGCTTCAGGCAAAGGATAGGTTCCCTCCTGTTCAATCGGATTCTGGGTGGCTAAGACAAAAAAAGGCTCCGTGAGCTTGTAGGTTTGTCCACCAGCAGTTACCTCATGCTCCTGCATCGCCTGAAGCAAAGCTGACTGGGTCTTGGGAGGGGTCCTGTTGATCTCGTCAGCTAAGATTATATTGGCAAAAATTGGCCCCTGGATAAATTTAAAAGCCCTTTCCCCGGTGGTTATATTCTCCTGAATTATTTCCGTCCCGGTAATATCTGAGG
>Ga0299912_10000775_pt1 | contig 26095 bp, 27 predicted proteins | sample RVTome_2_FD_207667 | JGI IMG/M metagenome (GOLD analysis project Ga0299912, IMG submission 207667) | Soil microbial communities from uranium-contaminated site in the Upper Colorado River Basin, Wyoming, United States - RVT95D214 (version 2) ... | reverse complement strand
CGCGTCCAGGAACACCGGGCCTTCGGGGCCGATCATGATGTTCTTGGGGCTGACGTCGCCGTGCACCAGGGCCAGGTGCGTCGCGGCGGTCCGACGGGCGAGGGCTTCCAGAGGCTCGGCGACGGCGGGCTGGTTACGGGCGGCGTGCAGCAGATAGGCGTCGATGCGCAGGGCGTGGAAGGTCTCGTCCGTGGCGAAGTCGGCGGCCAGACCGGGCTCCTTGGCGCTCTTGGCATGGATGGCGCCGAGCCGGCCGCCGACCGACGCCGCGAAGTCCGCATCGACCCGCCCGGCCAGGAGCTCGTCCTTCCACAGGCGGTGGGTCGCCGCGTCCAGGAAGGCGGTGGCGAGCAGGCGCCGGTTCTCGTCCAGGGCCAGGACCTCCGGCGCGGAGCCTGGCACGAACCGGCGGGCGGCGGCGAACCAGCGCGCCTCGGCGAGGTTGCGTCCCTCCGGCGCGCGCCAGTCGGCCTTGACGCGCAGCTGGGCCAGGGCGCGCTTTACGCAAAGGGCCCGGCCCGGCAGGTCCACCCGCCAGATGTCTGAGGACACCCCGCCCGACAGCGGCGTCCAGGTCTGAGCCTCGCCGGCGGCGGCCAGGCCCCGCTCCACCAGGAAGCGGGCGAGTTCGGGATCGTCCGCCATCAGTCCGGCTTGTTGCAGGGGTGGCGAGGCGCCTCGCCGTTCAGCACCCGCACCACCTCCTCGCAGGACCGGCGCCGCAGCTCCGCCAGCGAGGCGGCTGAAGTGAAGGCGATGTGGGGCGTGACGATCACGTTGGGCCGATCGGCCAGGGCGCGCGGCGGATCGGGCTCGCCCTCCACCACGTCCAGGCCCGCGCCGGCCAGATGGCCGCTTTCGAGGGCGCCGATAAGCGCGGCGGTGTCGACGATGGGGCCGCGGCTGACGTTGATCAGGAAGGCGCCGGGCTTCATCCGCCCCAGCCGCGCGGAGTCCAGCTGGTGGTGGTTGTCGGCGTTCTGGGGCGCGTTGACGATGACCACGTCCGAGGCCGCGAGCATCTCGTCCAGGGGAACCCGCTCCACCTTGAGCGCCCCCGCCTCGAACGGGCTGCGGGTGACAGCCAGCAGCCGAACGCCGAAGGGCTGGAGCTTCTCGGCGATGCGGCGGCCGATCCGCCCGAAGCCCAACAGGCCCACGGTCATGTCGCGCACGCGATGCAGGCGGGCCGTGGCCGGCCTCCATTCGCCGCGCTTCACCGCCCGGTCGAAGTCCACGATCCCCCGCGCCCAGGCCAAGAGCAGGCCCACGGCGTGGTCCGAGACTTCCTCCACGCAATAGTCCGGCACATTGGTCACCCAGGCGCCCCGGGCGGTGGCGGCGTCCACGGCGATGTTGTCGAGCCCCACGCCCAGCCGCTGGACGATGCGCAGGTTCGGCGGGCTGTTCACGGCGGCGGCCGAGACCTGGGCCCAGTTGGTCATGATCGCGACGGGCCTGGCGCGCTCGACCAGGGCCTCGATCTCGGCGGCCGAACCGGGCTCGGGCGCGCCGGCGGCGATGTCCAGGCCCGCGCCGCCCAACACCTCCTGCTCGATGTCCAGGTCCGGCCAGGCGTAGTCGGTGATCACCACGGTGGTCATCGGTCGCCGCTCCTCAATAGCCGCGCTTGTAGTCGACGAGATTGCGCAGGGGCCGTCCTTCGCGAAACCGCGCCAGATTGTCCAGGAACAGGGCCGAGGCGCGCTCGCCCGCGCGGGTCTGGGATCGGCCCGAGGCGTGACCGGTCATCACGATCCCCGGCGTGGTCCACAAGGGGTCGTCCGCCGGCAGGGGTTCGGGCGTGGTCACGTCCAGGAAGGCGCCGGCGATCCGCCCCGCCGTCACGGCTTCGACCAGGGCCGCCTGGTCGATCAGGTCGCCGCGCGCGATGTTGACCAGCACCGCAGAGGGCTTCATGGCGGCCAGCTCCGCCGCGCCGATCAGGTGACGGGTGTCGGCCACGGCCGGAGCGGCCAGCACCACCCAGTCGAACTCCCCGAGTCTCGAGCGCCAGTCGTCCGGGCCGAGCACGCCGGGCTCGCCGGCGGGGCTGCGGCGCACGCCCGTGACCTCCACGCCGAGGCCGACGAGGCGCTTGCCGATCTCCCGCCCGATCGCGCCGTAGCCGACGATCAGCGCCTTGGACTCGGTGAGCTCCGCCACCCCGGCGGGGCGGGGCGTCCAGGTCTTCTCGTCCTGCCAGCGGATGAGTTGGGGCAGGCCCTTGGCCATGGCCATCACGCCCATCACCGCGAATTCGGCCACGGGTATGGCGTTTATCCCCACGCCGTTGGTGAGCGGAACGCCCCGCTCGGCGAGCCGGTCCAGGGGCCAGCCGTTGAGGCCCGCCAGCAAGGTGGAAACCCAGCGCAGCTTCGGCGCGGCGTCAATCACCGCCCCGACGCCCGGCGGACTGAAGATGTCCAGCCAGGCGACCTCGACTTCGCGTACGGCCTCCAGCGCCTGCTCGCCGCCCGCATACCAGACCGGCTCGACGTCGGACGGCAGGCGTCCCTCCAGGGCCGCGCGGACGTGCTGAGGCAGGGCGAGCTTCATCCCCGGGCGGGCAGGCTCGCGCGGGCCGCTTCGATCACGCCGGGAATGGCGCTCTCGTTCAGGGGCGCCATGAGGTGCACGCCCGAGACGCCGGGGATCGTGGCCAGCTCGGCGATCAGCTCCACGGCGATGGCCTTGCCCTCGGCCTTGGGATCGGCGGCGGCCTCCATGCGATCGACGATGGAGTCCGGGATCACCACGCCGAACAGCTTCTCCTTCATCCAGCGGGCCGATTTGGCCGAGGCCAGGGGCGCGACGCCGATCAGGAAATGCAGCTTGCCGCCCAGGCCGCAGTCGGAAAGGCGCTGCATGTAGCGGCGCACCACGCCCGGATCCATGCAGAACTGGGTCTGGGCGAAGTCGGCCCCCGCATCGACCTTCTTCTGCAGGCTCTTGGGGGTCCAGCCCTCGGGCGGATCGATCGGGGCGTCGGCGGCGCCGATGATGTAGTCGACCTTGCCGCCCACCTTGCGCCCGTGCGGCAGCTCGCCCGCATCACGGATGTGGGCGGCGGTGGAGATCAGGGCGCCGGAGTCCAGGTCGAACACCGGCTTGGCGTCCGGCTGGTCTCCCTGCTTGGGGTCGTCGCCGGTGAGCACCAGGATGTTGCGCACGCCCATGGCCGAGGCGCCGATCAATTCGCTCTGCAGGGCGATGCGGTTGCGGTCGCGGCAGGTGAGCTGAAGGATCGGCTCGATCCCGTTCTGCAGCAGGATGATCGCCGAGACCAGGGAGTCCAGGTGGGTCTTGGCGCTGGCGCCGTCGGTGACATTGACCGCATCGGCGTAGCCCCGCAGCGGCAGAGCTTTCGCCAGCAGGTCAGCCGGGTCGGCCGACAGGGGCGGCGTCACCTCGGCGGTCATGACGAATTGACCGGACGTGAGCTTGTCTTTGAGGCTGTCCGCCATGGCGTGCTCCCTAAATGCTCCCCGCGCGCGCGGCCGGGCGCCGCGCCAGCGGGTCGGGGCTTACTAGAGCGTCGGCCGGCCGGATGGAACCGGGTCGTGCGGTTCAGGCGTCAAGGACGGCGTATTTTCCACGGCGAGCCTCGCCGGCGTTCGCGTTCAGCACACGTCGTCGGGCTTGGGGGCGTGGTTCGCCTGCTCCTCGGCCATGGCCCGGCGCACATTGGCCTCGAGCTGATCCAGGATGCGCGTGAAGGTCTTCATCTCCTGGGGCGTGAGCCCGGCGATCACCATCTCGTTCTGACGGATGGCCAGATCGACGATCCGGTCGTACACGGCCCGGCCCTCCGGCGTCGGCGAGATGAACACGCCGCGCGCGCCCCGCCGGCTCTCGCGTACCAACAGGCCGCCCTCCACCAGCCGCTTCACGCCGCGGCTGAGCTGGCCCTTGTCGTGGCGGGTGACCCCGGCCAGCTCGTTGAGCGACAAGGGCGCCCTGTGGCCGACCTGGGCCATGACCCGCCATTCGAAATCGGACAGCCCAAGCTCCCGCCGCGCCTGGGGTCCGGCGACGCGGGCCAGCATGCCCAGAATGTGGAAAAGTCTCGGGGCTTCCTTGTGGGCATGGGGAGGCGCGTCGTCCCGCGCCGTCGAGGCTGTTTCCGTCTCAATCTTCACCGCCCGGGCTCCCCTTCCGTTTGGCGACGGCCCACAGCCCTGACGATACCCCCTGGTCCGGACGCACCTTGCCGAACAGGCTTATACGATTGTTTGCGAACATCGGAACCCGGATAGGTCATCGGGCTTTGGCGGGCGTCCAGCCGTCGCCGAAGCCGTAAGGGAGGGTGACGAACGGGAAGGCCTCGACCTCATGGATCTGGCCGCCCCGGACCGCGATCGTTTCCATCGTCACCAGGTTGATGACCATGCCGAGGCCTGTCTGCGCCGGCTGGCCTTCCACGGGACGGCGCGTGCCGTCGTGGACGAACAGCGGGAACACCGCCACCAGGCCCTTCTGTTCGTCCACCACCACCCGGCGCGGCCAGATCCTCTTGATGCCGGTGAAGATCTTGGTGTCGATCTGCTGGGCGCAGGTCATGATCGACAGGTCGGCCATGGTCTTGCCGAAGGGCGTGGACGGGTCGGGAATGGCGGGCGCCGGCATGGCGCGGCCGGGCGTCTTGTTGTTGACCGTCTGGTAGCCCTGCTCATGGCGCACGCAGTCGTCGGCGAAGGGCGCGATATGGCCGTCCTCGCCGGTGAGGGCGTCGAAATAGGCGTTGGCCGCATAGATCAGATAGTCACGCGAGTTCCTCTGCTTGGCCGGAACGTCGTTCAGCAGGGCGGGCCGGGGCGTGGTCAATAGCTCCACGGCTTCGGGCGCCACGTTGCGATCCAGGAGCTGCTCGACTTCGGTGATCATCCGCCGCTCAACCCTCAGGCGGATGGCGACCATGGCGGGCTTGCCCTCCACATCCAGCACCGCCTGGGCGGCGACCTGGCCGCTGGCCGGATCGGCGACCACGACCTTGAACGCCGTGGGCATGATCGCGGCCCGCCACAGGATCCCTTCGCCTAGGCCGATGCGCGCGGAGTCCTCGGTGACCCAGACCTCTTCGGCCAAAGCGAGGCCAGACTTGTCCTTACTCTCCAGGGCGTGGAGGTAGCTGTCCATGAAACCGGCCAGGCAGGCCCGGTCGCAGGGCTGCACGCGCGCGGCTTCCCATGGTTGTTTGTACCAGGGCTTGTCGGTCTGGGCGGCGCTGGAACCGGCCATCGCGCCGCAGGTCAGGATCGCGGCGATCGCGCCGAGCGCGACGTGCTTCGAGGTCATGGGGCCAAGCCTCCCGTTCGCCGATCATGAACCGCCGACGACGGACGAAACCTTGGCCGCGCGCGCTTGACCAAGTCAACTGCGTTGACAGCGCCCCCGGCGATAGCGGAACGTCGCCGTCAGATAACCTCGGGGAAACTTCCAGAACATGACCGACACCACTGCGAGCGCCGAGGCGAAGCCGTCGAGCGCGCCCCAGCCCTGGCCGTCGCCGAGCCGGGCCTATTACACCGTCTTCGTCATGGCCCTGGTGGTCATGTTCGCCGAGGTGGACCGGGGGATCATGTCCCTCTTGGTGCAGCCGATCAAAGCGGACCTGCACCTGTCCGACACATCGATGAGCCTGCTGCTGGGCGTGGCTTTCGCCCTGTTCTACGCGGGGTTCGGGCTGCCGGCCTCGCGCTTCATCGACCGCAACAACCGCAAGAACATCCTGTCCGCCGCCCTGGCGATCTGGAGCGTGGCGACCATGTTCTGCGGCCTGGCGCAGAACTTCGTGCAGCTGTTCCTCGCGCGGCTGTTCCTGGGCGCCGGGGAGTCGGTGAACGGGCCGGCGATCTTCTCCATCATCACCGACAGCTTTCCCAAGGAGCGGCTGACCCGCGCCATCGCCCTGATGCAGCTCGGCGTGACCGCCGGGGGCGCCTTCTCGCTGATCATGGGCGCCATCGTCATCCACATGCTCGTGGACGTGCCGGACATTCACGTCGCCGGGATCGGCGTGATCCGCTGGTGGCAGCTGGTGTTCATCGTGGTCGGCCTGCCCGGCGTTCTGGTCGCGGTCCTGACCGTGTTCACGGTGAAGGAGCCGGCGCGCCGCGGCGTCATCAACCCCGCCATCGTCAACAAGATCGGCATGCGCCACGTGCTCGCCTACATGGCCCAGCGCTGGCGGGTGTACGCCCCGTTCTTCGGCTCGATGGCGATCGGTTCGCTGGCGCTCGGGGTTCTGGCGTGGGGTCCGGCCTTCTATCAGCGGACCTACGGCTGGCAGCCGGCGCAGATCGGCATGATGACCGGCCTGGCCAGTCTCATCTGCACGCCCATCGGCCTGTTCGGCGGCGTCTGGCTGTACGAGCGCTATGTGAAGCAGGGGCTGGTGGAGGCGCCGATGCGCGTGGTCTTCCTCGGCCGCCTGATCGCCCTGCCCGCGCCCATCCTCATGCCGCTGATGCCGAGCCCCTGGCTGGCGTTGGCCTTGACGGCCTTTGGCTCCATGGCCATCGGGTTCACCGGGGCGTCGCAGAACGCCGCCTTGCAGATCATCACGCCCAACGAGATGCGCGGCCAAATGAACGCCCTCAGCCTGTTCCTGTTCAGCGTCGTAGGGAACGGCCTGTCGCCGTCGATCGTCGCCCTGATCACCGACTTCGTCTTCCGGGATGAGAGCCAGCTGCGCTACGCCATGCTGACCACTTCGGCCTTCATCATGCCGACATCGCTGTTCGTGTTCTGGCTCGCCATCAAGCCCTACAAGCGCGAGGTCGAGCGGCTGAACGCCATCGCGGCCTGAGCCGGCCACGAAACCGCTCGCGCGGGTGCGCCAAGGGAGGACGCCATGAAGGACGTGGAGGGCAAGGTCGCCTTCATCACCGGCGGCGCCAGCGGCATCGGCTACGGCATGGCGCAGGCGTTCATGAACGCGGGCATGAAGGTCGTGGTCGCCGATCTCTTGCAACAGCACCTCGACGAAGTCGCCGCCGCCCACCCCGGCGCGAACAACCTGCACCTGATCAAGCTCGACGTCACCGACCGGCCCGCTTTCGAGCGCGCCGCCGAGGAGACCGAGAGGGTGTTCGGCAAGGTCCACGTGCTCTGCAACAACGTCGGCGTAGCCGCTGGCGGCGGGATTGACGAGCACAGCTACGAAGACTGGGACTACGTCCTGAACGTCAACATCGGCGGCGCGATCAACGGCCTGGTGAACTTCCTGCCGCGGATCAAGAAGCACGGCGAGGGCGGCCACATCGTCAACACTTCGTCCATGGCCGGCATGATCCCCGTGCCGGGGTTCGTCGGCAGCTACTCCACCGCCAAGTTCGCCATCCGCGGCATGAGCGATTCCCTGCGCCTGACCCTCGCGCCCCACAGGATCGGCGTCTCAGTGTTGTGCCCGGGCATGGTCGCCACGCGCGCCGTCACCGGCGGCAAGGTCTATCGCCGGACCCACGACGCGCACGAGCAGAGCGAAGCCACGCCGCCGCCGATCACCGGCGGGATGGCGCCGCTGGCGGTGGGCGAGCGGGTGCTCAAGGCCATCCACGACAACGAGCTCTACATCTTCCCGCACGGCGAGTTCAAAGAGGAGGTCGCGGCCTACTTCCAGCGCATGCTGGACGCCTTCCCGGGGGACCAGCAGATCGACCCGGAGCGCCGGGCGATGGAGGAGCGGCGGGCCAAGACGACCGAGGAGCAGCGCCTGGCGGCTGACGCGCTGGACAATTGAGCTAGTGTCGACGCCGGGACTTGAGCCGGCGCAGGTCGCGCGCCATCGCTTTGAAGGATAGCCACACGCCGGTCAGGGCGGCGGCGCTGACGCCCGTCATCAGCGTGAGCACCAGCACCGCCCAGGCCGGGCCGCGCCGCAGGCCGGGGATGAAGTCCCAGCGGTGCGGGGCCTCGTGCAGCCAGCGGTATCCGCGCGCGTCCGCGTCAGCCGCGAACACCAGGGCGCCGGAGGACGGGTCGAGGTAGTAGCGGGTCTTCTGGGCGTCGCCGAGCACCACGCGCCAGGCCGGCAGGCGCACCGTCTCATGGTGGCTGAAGTAGTAGGCGTCGCTCTGGGCGATCAGGCCTTGCGAGACGATCGGCGAGGCCCCGGCGAGCCGCAGCCCGGCCTTCGCCAGGGCGTCGCGCGTCAAAGGGTCCGGAAGGCCCTGGGCGTCGAGACGCCTGACCGCTCCTTCGGCGTCCAGGGCGAGGAAATACAGCTTCCCGCCGAACGGCGCGGCGCGCACTTCCACGGCGGCGGGCTGGAGCACGGCAAGGCGCTGGAGGCCAGCGCGCGCTTGTCCCCACGTCTGCGGCGGGCCTTCGAGCCGGGCGCGGGCTCGGGCGATGTCGAGCCCCCCGGAGTCCAGGAATCCCCAAGGGTTCATCGAGACGAGGCCGCTGGCGACCCAGGTAAGCAGCAGCACGCCGAACACCGCGCCGATCAGATGGTGCCACAGATGCATCCCACGGTATGGCGACAGGCGCCCGCCCCACCCCAGCCTTGCGAGGCCGACATAGAGCCCCGTAGCCGCGAGGAAGCAGCCGACCAGCGATGTCCACACCACCACCGCGTTCCAGGTTCCGACGTGCTGGCGCAGGGCGGTGAAGTAGAGCCAGTGCGGCGTGGCTCCGAGCCAGCCCCAGAACCGCTGCCCCGAGGTGGTCTTCTGCACCAGGGCGCCGGTGCGGCTGGAGAGGTAGAGCTCGGTGCGGCGGGGGTCGGAGAAGGCGACGCGCCACAGGGGCCGGTCGGCGTTGAAATCGCCCGACACCGTCCACTGGTCTCGGACGATGGGCCGTACGCTCGACGGCGACCCAAGTCCCAGGCGACGGCCCGCGTCCGCCGCCGTGGCGCGCGCGAGCGCCACATCGATGCGAAAGATCGTCCGGCCGGCCTTCAGGTCATGAAGGCGGGGGCTGTCCTCCGCCCCCGTCCGCAGCTCCAGCGTCGGGGCGCCCGCGAGCATCCGCAGGCGCGCCGAGGCGACCGGCGCCTGCGCCGCCGCTGCGGCCTCCGGCAAGGCGCAGCAGGCCGGCCAGTCGATGGGCGCCAGGGCCGCCGCCCGTTCGGCCTCGGCCAGGCTGGGATAGCCAGAGACCACCATCACCATGCCCGACAGGCACCACATCGCCATCAGGAGGCCGGCGACGACCCCCAGATAGCGGTGCAGCAGGAGCAGCCAAGCCGGCGCCCCGGCCCTCCTGGAACGGTCAGAAGGAATAGCCGTACTTCACGTGCAGGGTCCTCGGCACACCCAGGTAGTCGTAGACGTAGGGCGTGAACGCGGAGTCGGTATAGCCCTTGCCGACGAAGGCGGCGTAGCGCGTGTCGAACAGGTTCTCCAGCCGCGCGGACAGGCGGTGGCGCCGCGCCTGGTCCAGGTCGACATAGGCGCCCAGGTCCACCACCGAGAACCGGCCGTACTGTCGCCGGCCGAAGCCGCCGATCGTGCGGTATTCCGGGCCGACGTAGACGACCGTGGCGGAGGCGCCGAACATCCGGTCCACGGGGTGGTAGTCGACGCCGGCCTTGCCGGTCCACCGGGGCGTGCGCTCCTGCTGCAGGCCAGAGCCCGGCAGTTTGGCGCGCGCGTAGGTTCCTGACGCGGTGAACGACAGGTCCTCGGACGCCGCCAGGCCCAGCGCCAGTTCGGCCCCGCGCACCTTCACCGCGCCCGAGGTGTTGACGAAGGTGTCGACGTCCGGGTCGGCCGTCGGGCCGTAGTCGATCAGGTCCTTCACGTCGCGGCCGAAGCCGGTCAGCTCCCAGCTCAGCTTGGCGGCCTCCACGGGCAGACGCCCGCCGATCGAGGCGTTGACGTTGGCGCTTCGCTCCGGCTTGAGGTTGGGGTTGCCCACCTCGCCGCTGCCGATCGGGTCGTTGGCGAAGAGCTGTTCGGCGTCCGGCAGCAAGAACGACGTTCCCGCGCTGGCCTTCACATAGACGGTCTCGCTCAGGTCGACCTGGCCGCTGGCGTTCCAGATGGTGGCGCTGGGGCCCTCACTTGGAACGTTGTGGCGCACGCCCGCCGCCAGATGGGTCCCCGGCAGGAGCTCGGGGGTGATCCGCACCTGGGCGAACACCGCGTTGACGGTCTCGTCCTTCTGATCGATCACCAGATAGTCGTCGAAGCCGCTATACTTCTGCAGGTCGTAGCCGAGGTAGGTCTCCACGCCGGTCGTGGGGACCACCTTGGCCAGGGCGTTCAGCCCGTAGTCGGTGAAGCCCCACGGCACATGGTCGGAATCGGCGACCACCGTACCAGGGCTGGAGGCGTCGTTCAGGAACTCCGAGTACTGGGACTGCCAGTCGTGCCAGTAGCCCTTCAGGAACACGGCGACCTTGTCGCTGGGCGTCCAGTCGACCTTGGCGGTGACCAGTTGCTCGACCCGGTTGTTGAATTTTCCCGCAGGCCCGCCGACAGCGCCATTGTATCCAGACGGCGAGAGAAAATCGACCTTGGCGTCCGTCCGCTGATAGCCGGCGCTGAAGCGCAGGTCGTCGGAGAAGTCATAGGCGTACTTCGCCCCGGCGTTGAAGACGTAGTAGCTGCGCCGCCGGTCAGTGGTGCTCGGCTGGTAGTCGCTATCGCGGAAGGGCTTGAAGCCCACCGCCTGGTCTTCCGAGGCATAGACGACGAACCTGTGCGCGCCGAAGGAATCCGATGCGTAGCCGTCGGCGTGCCAGCCCTTGTTGGTGTCCGCCCCGACCGAGACCTTGCCGGCCAGGTTCTCGGTGAACGGCTTGGTGACGATGTTCACCGCGCCGGCCACGGCCTGGGTGCCGTAGAACAGCGACTGGCCGCCTTCAAGCACCTCGATCCTGTCGATCATGTGCGCCGGAACCGTGTCGAGCGGGGCGGTGGTGGTGTAGAGGCGGTTGTTGATCCGTATGCCGTCGACCAGCCACAGGACCTGGGTGGTGGTGGAGCCCTGAAGCGAGACGTTCACATAGTCGAACGGTCCGCTGAACGGCGTGACGGTCAGGCCTGGCGCCATCATCTGCAACGCCTGGCCGGCGTCGTCGAACCCGCCGTGGGTGAGCTGGGCGCTGGTCACCACGCCGACGGTATTGCCGTATTTCGCGAGGTCCGCCGGAAGGGTCTCCTCCAGCTTGGGCGCGGTGACGACCACGCCGGACACTTCGTTGGCCGGCGGCTCGGCCGCGACGGCGACGCCGCCGAGCGCCGCGAGGGCGGTTCCGAGCATCATGGCGCGGCCGAACGGCCGAGTGCGAATGGCGTTTGTCATGATCGTCCCCCGGTGAAGCTTCGCGAGGACATACGCGGGCCGGAGGGCAATCCCTCGGGCGGGCGGTTCAGCCCAGCCGGCCGAGATCCGTCGCGTCCGTCCGCTCCAGGAAGGCGGCGAGCTGTTTACGCGCCCGATAGACCCGCATCTCCACCACCTTGACGCTGGCGCCCAGGGCTTCGGCCGCCTCGCGCTGGGACAGGCCCTGCAGGGCGGTGAGCACCAGCGCCTCGCGAAGCTGGCCGGGAAGGCGCGCGATGCCGTCGTTCAGCCGCCGCAGAGTCTCGCCCGCGATCTGCACGTCGTCGGCCTGGGCGGCGGTGTCAGCCACGGAGTCGGCCGCGTCGGCGGACAGGCCCACAAAGCCGAACACCCGCCGGCGGACCGCTTCGCGCCGGGCGCGGTCGCGGCACTTGTTCAGGGCGATGCGGCGCAGCCAGGCGTCCAGCGGCCGGGTCGGATCGTAGCGCTTCAGCGCCCGCCAGGCGGAGGTGAAGGTCTCCTGCAGGATGTCGTAGGCGTCGTCCGACGAGGGGACGTGGCGACGGATGAAGCCGTAGAGCCAGCCCTTATGGCGTCCCATCAGTTCGGTGAAGGCGGGCTGGTCGCCCTTCAGCACCGCCGCGACAAGATCCGCGTCGGTCGCCGTCCCGGCGGTCACGCCGGGACGCGCATCAGCGCCACGATGATGTGCTCGTCGTACACCACCCGCTGCTCGGGGGTCAGGACCTGGCGCACCCCCAGCACGTACTGGATCGACTCGGTGTGCAGGCGCCCGACGCTTTCCTGGATCTCCTGGATGGCGACCTTGGCCTGCGGGTTCAGGGTCATGTCCTCCGCCACGGCGGCGGCCAGCTCTGCGTTCGACATGCGGACGTCGGCCCAGATCAGGTTGTGGGTGCGGGTGAACTTGCGGTCGATCTCGTCGATCGAGGCGCGCTGGGCGGCGCTGAGCTGGAACTCGCGCTTCAGCAGGCTCTCCACCGAAGCGCGGACGGTGCCCTGGCTCACCGCGCTCGGCGGCTGGACGTGCCGCATCCCGAGCCACGCGCCCAGGAAGCCGAAGGCGGCCGCGATGACCGCCGTCAGCAACCACCAGCGCCAGGAGCGGATCACAGAGGCCCTTCCAGGCGTCCGAGGGGTCCGACCTCGGCGTAGCCGGCGAACAGCTCCGCCTGGCGGCGATGCTCGGCCTGGACATTGGTCATGGTCCATCCGAGCGCGAGGCCGATGCCCAGCGCCATGCCCGCGGCGACCAGCTGGGTTCGAACGCCCGCGCCGGTCGCCTGGCGCGCGCGGATGCGCCGCCAAACCAGGGGTTCGAGCCCATCGAGGTCGGCCAGGGCGGCGGGCGCCGGAAGGGCCTTCAACAGAGCATCAAGACGGTCGGTCATCATCGCAGTCCCCAAGAGCCTCATAGCACGTTTCACGCGGAGGGTTCCTAGCGACCAATACGCAAGCGGGCCGGGCGGCCCTCAGGGGCGACCAAGCGCGGCGGGTGATTGGCGCCGGCGGCGGCTTCTGAAATGGTGGCGCCGGAGAGGTTCCGACCATGACGCAGCTCGGCTTGAGCACGGCCCAGGCGCTGATCGCGGCGGCGCTCGCCCATGCGCGGGCGCAGGGCTACAAACCCCTCGGCGTGGGGGTGCTGGACGCGCGCGGCGCCTTGATCGCCTATGCGGCGGAGGACGGGACAAGCTTCCGGCGCGCCGACGTCGCCCTGGCCAAGGCCAACGGCGCGCTTGCCATGGGCATGGGCTCGCGGACCCTGGCTGCGCGGGCCAAGGCGGCGCCCGCGTTCATCGGGGCTCTGGCGGGTGTAATCCAGGGCGGGCTCGCGCCCGCGGCCGGCGGCGTTCTGGTGCGCGACGTGGCGGGCGAGCTCATCGGCGCGGTGGGCGTATCGGGGGATATTTCGGATAACGACGAGACTGCGGCCCTTGCGGGGATCGCGGCGGTGGGCCTCGTCGGCGATCCAGGCGCGGACTGACAGCGCCGACCAGTTTCAAGGATTTGTAGGGAAAACGCCATGACGGACCGGCTCATCGCCAGCTTCGACGGTTGCCGCATCAATGTTCGCGACGAAGGCCGCCCCGACGGTCCGGCCGTGATCTTCAGCCACGCCATCGGCGGCTCGCTGGCCATGTGGGACGCCCAGGTTCCAGCCTTCGGCGAGACCTATCGCGTGATCCGCTACGACACCCGCGGCCACGGCAAGTCCGACGCGCCGGACGGCGAGCACTCCATCGACATGCTCGGTCGCGACGTCATCTCGATCATGGATGTGCTGGGCGTGAACGCCGCCCATTTCGTGGGCCTGTCTCAGGGCGGCCAGACCGGCATGTGGCTGGGCGCTCACGCGCCGGACCGGATCGAGAAGCTGGTCCTGTCCAACACCATCGCCCACATCCCCGCGCGCGACATGCTCAACGGCTGGATCAAGACGGCGTTGAGCGAGGGGCTCGACTCCATCGCCGCGCCGACAATGAACATGTGGCTGGGCGCCAAGTTCAAGGCCGCGCACCCGGACCAGGCGGCGGCGCTGATCGAGACCTTCCGCACCATGTCGCCGATCGGCTTCGCCGGCTCCTGCGCTGCGTTGCGCGACTCGGACCGAACTCCCGACCTTCCCGACATCAAGGCCCCGGCCCTGGTGATCGCGGGGCTCGACGACGGGCCCATGGGCGCCGCGGCGGCGACGGCGCTTGTGGCGGCCATCCAGGGGGCTCGGCGCGCCGACATCCCGGACGCCGCGCACCTGTCGCCGCTGGAAAATCCCGGGGCGTTCAACAAGGCGGTGCTGGAGTTCCTGGCTTGAGCGCGCACGCACCGTCCGGCGCCGGGGCGACCGGCCATCGCGACTTCACGGGAACGTCGATCTACGCTCTCACCTTCCTGACGCTGATCTCGACCCTGAACTACTTCGACCGGTCGGTGCTGTCGCTCGTGCTGCCGCTGGTCAAACAGGACATGGGCCTGTCGGACACCACGCTCGGCGACATCTCCAGCCTGGTGGCCGTCTACGCCCTGGTCGGTGTGCCGGTGGCCTCGCTGGCGGACCGCTGGAGCCGGCGCAACGTGGTGGCCATCGGCTTCGCCTTCTGGAGCGCCATGACCGCCCTGACGGGCTTGGCGATGAACGCCTGGCACCTGGCCGGGACGCGGCTTCTGATGGCGGTGGGCGAGTCCTGCGGCGTGGCGCCGTCCAACTCCATGCTGTCTGACATGTTCTCCAAGGCCCGCCTTCCGGTGGCCTTGGCGGTCTTCACCTGCGCCAGCTCCATCGCCGCCATCGTCTATTCACCGGCGGCTGGCTGGATCGCCGACCACTACGGCTGGCGGCCGGTGTTCTACATCAGCGGGGCGATCGGTCTTTGCCTGGCGCCGATCTTCTTCTTCACGGTGCGCGAGCCGCGCCGGGGCGCCGCGTCCGGCGACGCCGCCTCGGTGGCGGAGGAAAGACCCGCCTTCGGAGTGGCGATGAAGTTCCTGATCGGCTCGCGGACCTTCGTGCTGATGGTTCTGGGCGGCGCCTTCATGGGGGCCTACCTGTACGGCACCGGCGCCTGGGGCACGACCTTTCTGGTGCGCGTTCACCACCTCAGCCTCACTGAGATCGGCGCGGTGTTCGGTCCCATCCGCGGCGTGGTCGGCGCCGCGGGCATCATCCTGGGCGGCCTGATAGCCAATTGGCTCAGCCGCCGTGACGAACGCTGGCGCGGCTGGATACCCGGGCTGGCCTGTCTGATTCTGGCGGCGTTCGAGGCGGTGTTCCTGTTCGCCGATCCGACCTGGCTGTGGGTCTCGGGCTTGGTGGGCTCCAGCCTGTTCGGCATCATGAGCCAGCCGGCGGTCTATGCGGCCCTGATGGCCGTCGCCAAGCCGCGGATGCGAGCTTTGTCAGTGTCGATAAACCTGCTGTTCGCCACGGTGGCGGGCCAGTTGCTCGGCCCGAGCCTGATCGGTCGGCTGAACGACGCCCTCGCCCCCCGCTTCGGCGACATGGCGATCCGCTATTCCATGGGCGTATTGATCCTGTGCTCGATCCTGGGCGGCTTGTGCTTCTTCGCGGCGGGCTGGTTCGTCGAGCGCGACATGCGCCGGGCCACGGAGGCTTAGGCGCGGATACGGGCCTTGGGCCGCGCATGAAGTTCGACTCTTCCGTCGCGCTCGATTAATCCAATCGTCAAAGTCAGTGGAGGAAACCATGAAGGATTTCGCGGGCAAGGTGGCGTTCATCACCGGCGGCGGTTCGGGCCTGGGCTTCGGCCTGGCCAAGGTGTTCTCCGAAGCGGGCTGCAAGGTGGTGATCGCCGACATCCGCCAGGATCACCTGGACGAGGCCATGGCCTATTTCCGGACCAAGAACGCCCCGGTCCACGCCATCAAGCTCGACATCACCGACCGCGAGGCCTACGCGGCCGCCGCCGACGAGGTGGAGAAGGTGTTCGGCTCCCCGCCGCAGCTCTTGTTCAACAACGCCGGGGTCAACACCTTCGGCCCCACGGAAAAGTCCACCTACGAGGACTGGGACTGGCTGACGGGCGTGCTGTTCGGCGGCGTGGTCAACGGCATCCAGACCTTCCTGCCGCGGATGCTTGCGTCCGGCCAGCCGGGCTACATCGTCAACACCTCCTCCATGGGCGGCTTTGCGGGCTCGGACGGCGCGGCCATCTACTGCGCGGCCAAGGCGGCGGTGAACAATCTGTCCGAGAGCTACAACATCGCCCTGAAGAAGTACGGCATCGGGGTATCGGTCTGCTGCCCGGCCAACATCAAGTCCAACATCGCCGAGGCCACCTTCACCCGGCCCGAGAGCCTGAAGAAGACCGGCTATGTGGTGGACGACAAGACCGTCGACTCTCTGCGCAGCATCCACGCCCAGGGCATGGAGCCGGTGGACCTGGCCAACTGGATCAAGAAGGGCATGGAGGACGAACAGCTCTACATCGTCCCCTATCCCGAGGCGAAGCCGATGCTGGAGAAGCACTTCCAGATGATCCTGGACTCGGTCCTGCCCGAGGAAGCCGACCCGGAGGGCGTGAAGCAGCGCACGGAGGCCCTCAAGAACTGGGGCAAGGAACGCGGCGAACTGTTCCGCCGCTCGTCCGACCAGGAGACGTCGGCGTAGTCCAATTGGCCATCCCCTCTCCCCTCGTTCGAGAAGGCGACCGCGCACCGGCCGGACGAGGGTTCGAGCCGCGATCTCCGCGCGACCCCTCGCCCTCCCGCGGGGCAAGTCGCGGCGCGTCATGGAGATGTCGCGCAAGATCGTCTATAGCCGGGGGCGCGCCGGCCGCCGCCCGGGCGATCTGGCGCGAAGAAGGAGTCTGGCCTTCAGTCGTCTTTGGTTCGTGATCCCCGCGCTCCTGCACAACGCAGCATCCCGGCGTGCGCCGTGGAGGCCCGGCCATGCAGGCGCTTAGCAGGTCCCCCGCCGTGCTCAGCCGGCCGCCTTCGGGCTGCCCGGCGCTGGTGCTGAACGCCGACTATCGGCCGCTGTCCTACTATCCCCTGTCGCTGTGGCCCTGGCAGGAGGTGGTCAAGGCGGTGTTCCTGGACCGGGTGCAGGTGGTCTCCACCTACGACACCCTTGTGCATTCGCCCACGCGCGCCATGCGGCTGCCCAGCGTGGTGTCGCTGAAGCAGTACGTGGCCCAGGACCGGCCGCCGGCCTTCACGCGGTTCAACCTGTTCCTGAGAGACGCGTTCAGCTGCCAGTACTGCGGCTCGGGCGAGGACCTGACCTTCGACCACATCATCCCCCGCTCGCGCGGCGGGCGCACCACCTGGGAGAACATCGTCACCGCCTGCGCGCGTTGCAACCTGACCAAGGGCGGGCGCACCCCGCGCGAGGCCGCCATGCATCCGCGCCTGCACCCGCGCCGGCCGTCCATGTATGAGCTGCAGGAGCACGGCAGGCGCTTTCCCCCGAACCACCTGCACGAAAGCTGGCTCGACTACCTGTACTGGGACATCGAGCTGGAGGCGTAGCACCGGCGAGGGCGACGGTCAGACGCGACCCGCCGCCCTCGAACGGTTATTCCGCCTGCACCAGCGGCTTGGCGTCGCCGCCGACGATGCAGGTCTTCACATTGAGCGGACACATGCCATTCCACCGCTCGATCTCCTGCTGACGCAGGACTTCGGGGTTGGCCCGGAGCGCCTGGGCGCGCAGCCGGGTGGACTCCGCCAGGCCGCGCGCCTCGGCGATCTGGCGGTCGGCCTCCGCCGTCGCCTGGGCGACCTTCTGACGGGTGGCGAGGGTGGCCTGCTCGGCCTGGGCGCGGGCGGTGATCGCCTCCGCGACGGGCCCCGGATAGCGGATCGTGCCGACCCACTCCATCTGGCTCATGTCCACGCCTTCGATCGCCCATTTCCTCTGGAGGTTAGCGAAGGCGCGCTGGATCACCGCCTGGCGGCCCGTGCCGATCAATTGGCCCGGGCACGCATCCTCGCCAACGGAGGCGGGGTCCACATTCGCCGCGGCCGCCGTGGCGGCGGCGGTCGTCGCCTTCTGGAGCATGGAACACGCCACCGGCACCTTCTCGGTCTCCTTGGCGATGTAGGAGCGCACGTCGTTGCGGATCTGGCCGTCCAGCAGGTCGTCGAAGGGCAGCCGCCACTTGGCGTACAGGTCGGCCGCCATGTTTTCACGGACCTTCAGCGTCAGGTTCACGTCCGCGCACATCTGCAGGCCATTCATGTCGGCGAAGCAGATTTCCTCGTTCTGCTTGCCGTCGGAATTGGCCTCGCGGGTATAGGAATAGGTGCGCTGGCGGGTGGGATAGACGATGATCCGCTCGCCGATGCCCACCAGATGGAACCCCGGCGGCAGCTCGGTAGGCTGCACGCCGGGATTGGCGCCGAACTTGGTGGTCTTGATGCCCACCTCGCCGGACTCGACGGTCCTGCTGCAGGAATTCACGGTGAACGCGGCGAGGACCGCCAGCGCCACCAGCGCTGAGATGGTGATCCAGAACCTAAGCCTCGGGGGTGTCCCCGCCGCCCTCGGCCCCGCCGGGCCTCGGCCCGGCGATCTGTCCCAGATGTTGGTCATGAAGTCTTTCCTTGCTGGTCGCCCGGTCGCCGCTCAGCCCGCGGCGCACCATGCGCGTGAAGGTGTAGATCAGGGCGACGAGCCCGATCACGCCCAGAATTCCCACCGCGCCGCCGACGAGGAGGCTTCCACCGAAGCGCGCCTCGAGGATCGACGGCACGACGAAGCGAAACACAACGGCGGCCCAGACGACACCCAGCGCCAAGCCGATGAAGGCCAGCACCGCGGCCCTGACTTCCCGGTCCACCTTCGTGACTCCCCCGTTTAGGCGCACCCTGTATATAGTATTCTAGAGAAGTCTGGCGCGAATCGGCCGCTACGTCTGTTGGGACATCGGCAGGCCTAACGTCGGCGGCCCAGGCGCGCGAGCCAGCCCCCGCCGCCGCCCTCGCCGATCAGCACCGCGGCCTGGGCTGAGAGGGCGGCGATCTCGCCTTTCAGGCGCTGTTTCTGGCGCTCGCTGAGACGCTCGGGCTGGGCCTCGCTGAGGGCGTGGCGCAGCTTCTCCACAAGCTTGAGCACCCGCATGGGCGAGGCGAGGTCCTGCTGCTCGGCGCGCAGGCGCTCCATCAGGTTGGACAGGGCCGGCGCCAATTCCTCGGAGCGGGAAGCATCGGAGAACACCGCCTCCAGCGCCTGCTGGGTCGCGCGATCCAGCTTCTCGTCGTCGTCCGCCCCTCCCTGATCAAGGATTTCGCGCTCCTCGGCGAAGCGGCGCAGGGCCAGGACGGACATGTGGGCGGGAACCGCGGGGGCGAAGGGGAAGTGGCGCTCCAGCGGCCCGCTCACGGCGGAGCGGCCATGGATCAGGGTGAAGCCCGCCAGCCGCCACAGCCGCCGCAGGCCCGCCGGCAGGCCCTCCAGCCGCTCGCGCAGGCCGGCGAACAGCGGCTCGGCGCTGGCGATGAGCGAATAGCGGCCGGGCTGATGGCAGAACGTATCCAGATAGTCGTCGGCCAGAGCCAGCTCGGCGAGCTCGCGCTCGAGGGCGGCCGGGCTGCTCACGCGATAGGCGGCCATCATGGCCTCGACCGGCAGGCCGAGCTCGTCCTTCTGGCGGCGCATCTTCAGGCGGCGGTTGACCCAGCCGTAGGCGAGCTTGGTGTCGGGCGCGAGCTGCAGGGCGGTCTCCATGGCTTCCAGGTCGGCCAGATCGGCGTCGGCGGGCAGCACGGCGGCCGAGACCGCCTGAAAGCCCGCGTAGCGCGCCGGCTCGGAGGCCAGCAGGGCGCGCATCGCGGCCAGGCGCCGGTTGCCGTTGACCAGCACCCCGTCGGCGGTGACCAGCAGGGGCTCGGTCTGCTGGGCCAGGCGCTGAAGCTCCTGAAACACCGGGCCGCGGGCGTCGCGGGCCTTGTCCAGCAGAAAGCCGTGCAGCAGCGCCTGCACTGGCGGGGTCTCCTGGGTTTCGCCCAGGGCCTTGAGGTCCTGGCCGTGGGCGCGGGCGTGCTCGGCCAGCTCGGCGATCAGGCGGCCGTTCTCCACGCGGTAGACCAGCAGGTGGTGCGGCAACTCCACCACCGGCACCCGCAGATAGCCGCCCCGATAGGGCACGAAATGGGTGGGCGCGCCGGCCTTCGCCAGTTCGGCGATGCGCCGCAGGCGCTCGTCGCGCCCGGGAACCCGGTCGATCGAAAGGCCGTCGGGGCTGTCCATGCCGCACTCCACGCTTGCGCCGGTCAGGGTCCGCCTTATAGCCAGCCGGGACCGTGACGCCGACCCTTACCACTCGTTTCGCCCCCTCGCCGACCGGCCATCTGCACCGGGGCCACGCCTTTTCGGCCCTGACGGCGTTCCAGGCCGCGCGGGAGGCGAGCGGGCGGTTCCTTCTGCGCATCGAGGACATCGACGCGGAGCGCCGCCGGCCGCAGTTCGAGGCGGCGATCCTTGAGGACCTGGCGTGGCTGGGGATCGACTGGGAGTCGCCGGTCCGGCGCCAGTCCGAGCATATGGCCGACTATCAGGCAGCGCTGGAGCGGCTGAGAGCCCGGGGCCTCGTCTACCGCTGTTTTCGCACCCGCGCCGAGGTGGCCGCCGAGATCGGGCGAGCGCCACACGGCGCCGATCCCGCGCCGTTCCGGGGGGCGGCCCTGCCGGCGGAGGACGAGGCGGCGCGGCTGGCGCGGGGCGAGCCCTTCGCCTGGCGGCTGTCGCTGGAGGCGGCCAAGATGGCGCTTGGTCCGACCTGGGACGATCTGAGCTTCGTCGAGGAGGGCGCGGGCCCGAACGGCGAGAGCGGCCGCATCAAGGCCGATCCCGAGCGGGCCGGGGACGTGATCCTGGCGCGGAAAGACCTCGGCGTGGCGTACCACTTGGCCGTCGTCGTAGATGACGCGGCGCAGGGCGTCACCCATGTGATCCGGGGCTGCGACCTGTTCGAGGCGGCGCACGTGCAGCGACTGATCGGCGCCCTTCTGGACCTGCCCGCGCCGGTCTATCGCCATCACCCGCTGCTGCTGCGCCCGGACGGCAAGCGCTTCGCCAAGCGGGACACGGCCGAAACCCTGCGCGATATCCGGGCCTCGGGCGTGAGCGCGGCGGAGTTGCGCCGCGAGTTGGGCTTTGTGTGAGGGCCTGATTAGGCCGCGTGGTTTGAGTCGGCCCGGCTGCGTGCGCGTTCACACCGTCATTCCCGGCTGAAGCGCGCAGCGCGAAATGCCGGGAACCCATGAACACTCACGGTTCCGGGCCTAATCCGCCGGCTCGGCGTGCATGGGTGGCCGGGACAAGCCCGGCCATGACGACATTAGCTCACCCCGCCCTAGGCAGCCCTCTTGGCTTCGGCGGCGGCGTCCTCGGCGTTCGCGAGCGCCAGCCAGATGCGCTCCACCACCCGCAGCCTGGCCATCAGGGCGCGAGCCACCGCGGCGATCGGCGTTCCATTCAGGTCGTGGTCCAGCGAAAGGGCGTTGGCCATTAATTCGACCGCCAGCCCGAGCTCGATGGCGTCGCCGAGCGGTTCTTCCATGTCGACCGCCCGGGGCGCGGGTTCGGCCTCGGCGGAGGCTTGGGCGCGCGAACGCTTGTCCGGCGCGGCGGCGCGCGGCATGGAAAAGCTCCGAAAGAACCGATATCACGACGACGTGCTGATACCTCACGTTTATCCTGTAATCAACCTGAAATCAGGACTACATGCTTATAAATGCCACTCAGTGCCGGATGGCCAGGGCCGCGCTGAAACTCAGCGTGAGGGATCTCGCGGCCGTTGCGAAGGTGGCGACGGACACGATCACCCGGCTTGAAAGGGGCGACGCGCTGAAGCCCCGCACCGTCGAGGCGATCCAGCGCGCGTTCGAGGCGGCCGGCGTGGAGTTCACCAACGGCGAGGCGCCCGGCGTGCGGGTCAGGGACGGGGCGGGCTGAGCCGCCGTGAACCCAAATGGGATCCCGGCCTTATCTGAGCTCTCATAATCCGCTCATCCCGGACGCCGTCAGGCGATCCGGGACCCAGGTGTTTTATCGAAGAGCGTCGGCGGTACAGGAAGAAAAAAGCCTGGGTCCCCGCCTTCGCGGGGATGAGCGGATCATTAGGGGCCCAGGCGGCCCTGACCGCCGAACGGGCTCGCCTGTTACAAAGTAACGCGCTATAGGCCGGCGATGACCGAGCCGCTGTTCCTCTCCATCGCGCTGACCGGCTTCGCGGTGGCCTTCCTGCACGGCGCCCTGCCGACGCACTGGCTGCCCTTCGTGCTGGTGGGCCGCCGCCAGGGCTGGGCGGCGGGGCGGACGCTGGCGGTGACGGCGCTGGCCGGCGCGGGGCACGTGGCGGCGACGGTGATCCTGGGCGTGCTGCTGGTGGCCTCGGGCTTGGCGGCGAGCGACAAGCTGGGCCGTTTCGCCCCCTGGATCGCGGGAGGGCTGTTGATGGCGCTCGGCCTCTATTATCTCGTCAACCACTCCGTCGCGGCGGCCCGGCACAACCACCACCTGGCTCTGTTCAAGCGCTTCCACATCCCCGAGGAGCCGGGCGAGGAACGGGGCCCGGCCATGTCCGACCGCTCGGCCGTGCTGGGGCTGGTGACGGTGCTGACGCTGTCGCCCTGCGAGGCGTTCCTGCCGGTCTATCTGTCGGGCGCGCCCTACGGCTGGGCGGCGTTCGGGCTGCTGAGCTTGGTGCTGACGGCGGCGGCCGTGGCCAGCATGGTGGGCTTCGCCAGCCTGTCCATGGCCGGGGCGCGCTGGCTGGGGCTGAAGGCGGTGGAGCGCTCCGAGGGCCTGGTGCTGGGCGCGGCCCTTTGCGCGCTCGGCGTGCTGGTGATCGTGCTGGAGCGCTGAGCGACGTGGCGCGGGCGCGGCGGGCGCTAGGCGCGGACGCCTGGGGCGACTATCTAGCGATCATGGCAGACCAGACCCCCGTCACCGTGCTGACCGGCTATCTCGGCGCGGGCAAGACCACCCTTCTGAACCGCATCCTCAGCGAGGACCACGGCAAGCGCTACGCGGTGATCGTCAACGAGTTCGGCGAGATCGGCATCGACAACGACCTGATCGTCGGCTCCGACGAAGAGGTGTTCGAGATGAACAACGGCTGCGTCTGCTGCACGGTGCGCGGCGACCTGATCCGGGTGGTGCAGGGGCTGATGAAGCGCCAGGGCGCGGCGGGCAAGGGCTTCGACGCCATCGTCATCGAGACCACGGGCCTGGCCGACCCCGCGCCGGTGGCCCAGACCTTCTTCATGGACGAGGACGTCCGCGCCAAGGCGAAGCTGGACTCCGTGACCACCGTGGTGGACGCCAAGCACGTGCTGGCGCGCCTGGACGACAGCCGCGAGGCGCGCGAGCAGATCGCCTTCGCCGACCAGATCGTGCTGAACAAGACCGACCTCGTCACCCCGGACGAGCTCCTCGAGGTGGAGGCGCGCCTGCGCCGGCTGAACCCCCTGGCCCCGATCCACCGGGCGGTGCGCTCCAACGTGCCTCTGGAGGCGGTGCTGGGCCGGGGGGGCTTCGATCTGGACCGCATCCTGGAGCTGGCGCCGGAGTTCCTGAACCCGGCCCACGGCGAGGCCGGCCACGTCCACGACGAGCACTGCGACCATGACCACGATCACGATCACGACCATGGGGACCATGACCATCACCACGCTCACGTCGTCGACGACATCAAGGGCGTGTCGCTGCGGCTCGACCGGCCGCTGGACGGCGAGAAGGTGACCCGTTGGCTGAACGACCTCTTGCAGGCGCAGGGCCCCGACATCCTGCGCGCCAAGGGCATATTGGAGGTGAAGGGCGAAGACCGGCGTCTGGTGTTCCAGGCGGTGCACATGATCCTGGAGGGCGACTTCCAGGGCGCATGGAAGCCGGGCGCGGAACGCTCCAGCCGGATGGTGTTCATCGGCCGCAACCTCGACGAAGATGAGCTGAAGCGCGGCTTCGAAGCCTGCGCGGCATAGGAAAGGAACCACCGATGGCCGAGAAAACCGCCCTGATCGTCGGCGCTTCGCGGGGCCTGGGCCTCGGGCTCGCCAAGGAGCTTCACGGCCGCGGCTGGCGGGTGATCGGCACGCGCCGCTCGCCGGCCTCCGACAAGGGGCTGCAGGCCCTCGCCGATGGCAGCGGCGGCAAGGTGAGCGTCGAGACCCTGGACATGCAGGATTCCGCCGCGATGGACGCCTTCGCCGGGCGGATGAAGGACCGGACCTTCGACCTGGTGTTCGTCAACGCGGGGATCTCCGGCCCGCACAAGGACCTGGCGGAGGTGACGGCCGGGGAGGTGGCGGATCTGTTCGTCACCAACGTGCTCGCGCCCGTGCGCCTGGCCCAGGCGTTGACCGATCGGGTGCGCAAAGGCGACGGCGTGATCGCCTTCATGACCTCTGGGCTCGGCAGCGTGAGCTCCGATTTCAGCTTCGGCCTGATCCTCTATCCGGCGAGCAAGGCGGCGCTGAACCGACTGACGCGGGACTTCATCCACACTCTGGGCGACCGCAAGCTGACGGTGCTGTCCATGCACCCTGGATGGGTGCGGACCGACATGGGCGGCCCGGATGCGCCGCTCTCGATCGAGGAGAGCTGCAAGGGAATGGTCGACGTGATCGAGGCCAAGGCTGGCTCAGGCGCGCACGGCTTCTATGGCCACGATGGCAAGGTCATGGCCTGGTGACGGCGATGCAAAGCCTCGGGTATCGCTGACCCGCCCCGGTCGCGCCCGGTCCGCCTTTGGGAGTTAGCTCTCGCCCGCCCGGGCGTCTTCGGCGATCAGGGCGACCTTGAAGTAGCCGTCGGCCTGAAGCTGGTTCACCACCGACATGAAGTCGCCATAGCGCACCGCGCGGTCGGCCCGGATCAGGATCGCCTGGTTCGGCGCGTCGGCGCCCAGATTGGTGACCAGATCTCCCGACAGCCGCTCCAGGCTGGTCGGCTGCTGGCCGCGCGCGTCGCTGACCACCAGGATCCGGCCGTCCTGCAGGATCGAGATGAAGGTCGGCGGCTTGGGCTTGGTGGTGGACGCCTGAGCGGGCGGTAGGTCGACCTTGATGGCCAGGGTCGCCACCGGCACCGCCACCATCATGACGATCAGCAGCACCAACATGATGTCCACGAAGGGCGTCACGTTGATGTCCGCGTTCTGACCCAGGCTGTACCTGGATCCGCCGTGGCCGCCGACTTTTCCCGCCATGAACTCGTCCTCGCGCGAGCCCGGGACCCCCGGGCCGAAAATGCATGTTGGCGGCAAATACGCCGTCAGAGCCCCCGAAGTAAAGCCGCAGATTCGCCCTGGGCCCCCATCGCGCCCTTCGTGCGGGAACTTTCGGGTCTCGCCTCGCGCGCGGCGGGAATCCGATGACCCGGTCCGGGAGTATGGGCAGGGCCCTGGGCAGGCGGCCCCTGTGCGGCTATGGCCCTTGCCCATGGCCCAGAGCTTCGCCTTCGACGCCTATGTCACCGACGCCCGGTTCGACCGCTCCGGCGCGGCCGTGTTCGCACTCGGCGACGGCCGGGTGTGTTTCGAGGACGGCGCGGCGGTCCAGGCGCACGAAGGGGCGGTGCTGTGCGCGGCGGCCCACCCCTCCGGCGAGGGCGTGTTCACCGGGGGCGACGACGGGCGGCTGGCCTGGACGCGCCGCGAAGGCTCGGAGGTCCTGGCCGAGCTGAAGGGCCGCTGGATCGACGCCGTGACCTCCAGCCCCGCCTCGGGTCTGATCGCCTTCGCCGCTGGGCGCGAGGCGCATGTGCGCGACACGGCCGACCCCAAGTTCGCCGCCGCCTTCCCTCACGAGCGCTCGGTGGCGGCCCTGGCCTTCGAGCCCAAGGGCCGGCGGCTGGCCTGCGCCACCTATGGCGGGGCGGCCCTGTGGTACGCCCGCATCGCCGAGCAGAAGCCCCACTGGCTGAAGTGGGCCGGCAGCCACATCGCGGTGCTGTTCAGCCCGGACGGCAAGTTCCTGATCTCGGCCATGCAGGAGAACGCCCTGCACGGCTGGCGGCTCTCGGACGGCAAGGCCATGCGCATGGGCGGCTATCCGGCCAAGGTGAAGGCCATGGCCTTCGTGGACGGGGGCCGGCTCCTGGCCACCGCCGGCGCCTCGGGCGCGGTGATCTGGCCCTTCGGCGGCGCGGACGGACCCATGGGCAAGGAGGCCGCCGAGATCGGTTATGAGGAGGGCGCCCTGGTCACCCGCGTGGCCGGCGCGCCCAAGGGCTCGCGCATCGTGGCCGGACTGGCGGACGGGCGGGTGTGGACCTGCGACCTGGCCGGCGGGGGGCGGGACTTCCTGAAGGCCGAGACCGGCGCGCCCATCTCGGCGCTGGCCGTCTCGGCGGACGGCGCGC
>Ga0299912_10000774_pt1 | contig 26136 bp, 30 predicted proteins | sample RVTome_2_FD_207667 | JGI IMG/M metagenome (GOLD analysis project Ga0299912, IMG submission 207667) | Soil microbial communities from uranium-contaminated site in the Upper Colorado River Basin, Wyoming, United States - RVT95D214 (version 2) ... | reverse complement strand
AAGCCGATCATGTTCAAATACCGTTTTTAGTTTTCGGTTTTCGGCTAAGTTAATTTAATTTATCAATAAGTTGGCAATGATGGAGCTGAAATTGCCGGTTTAGATACAAAGAGACTATACAGGAAACTGAAAACTAAAAACTGAAAACTAAAAACTGTTATTACCGGGGCCAGCGGCTGTGAAAGTGGTGGCAGACGCCCACGGCCAGGGCGTCCGCCGCGTGTTCGTTGGTGATTTTCAGACCCAGGAGGTGTTCCACCATGAGTTGCACCTGGGCCTTGGTGGCCTGGCCGTAGCCCACCACCGCCTTTTTCACCGTCGCCGGAGAATAATGAAAAATGGGGAGGGAAGCCTGGGCCCCGGCCAGGAGCACCACCCCCCGGACTTGTCCCAGGGTGAAGGCGCTGTGCACGTTGGCGGCCAGGAAGATCTCCTCCAGGGCCAGGACCTGGGGTTGGTGTTCTTGGATCAAGGCCGTCAGTTCGTCATATATTTGACGCAGGCGCTTCTCCAGGACAGGACGGGAACCGGCATGGATGTGCCCGGAGGCCAGGTGCAGGAGATGCTCCCCCTCCCCCCGGATGACGCCAAACCCCGTATTCCGGGAGCCGGGGTCCACCCCCAGGATCACCTGGCTCACATCAAGGCCTCCAGGAGCTGGTCGGGAATATCAAAATTGGCGAAGACGTTGTTCACGTCGTCGTGGTCTTCCAGCAACTCCACCAGCTTCAGCACCTGCTGCGCGGGTTTTTCCGCATCGATGCGCACCGTATTTTTAGGGCGCAATTGCAGCTCCGCCAGCACTGGTATGAAACCTTGGGCCTCCAGGGCCTCTTTGACCTCCACAAAGCTGGCGGGGTCGGTGAGCACCTCAAACTCGCTCTCATCGCTCTGCAGGTCTTCCGCGCCGCATTCCAGCGCGGCTTCCAGGAGTTCGTCTTCTTTGACGTTCTCCCGGTCGAAGACGATGACCCCTTTTTTATCGAACATCCAGGCCACGCAGCCGGGCTCCCCCAGGTTGCCTCCGTATTTGGTGATCAGATGGCGCACGTCGGAAACGGTGCGGTTTTTGTTGTCCGTGAGGCTTTCCACCATCAGGGCCACGCCCGCGGGGCCGTAGCCTTCCAGGATGACCTCTTCCAGGACCGCGCCGCCGCCTTCACCGGTGCCTTTGCGGATGGCCTTGAGGATATTGTCTTTGGGGAGGTTTTCCGCTTTGGCCGCGGCCATGGCGGCCCGGAGGCGGGGATTGCCCACGGGATCGCCCCCGCCCAGGCGGGCGGCCACGGTGAGCTCTTTGGTCAGCTTGCCGAAGATCTTCCCCCGCTTGGCGTCCACCGCCCCTTTTTTGCGCTTGATGGTGCTCCACTTGGAATGGCCGGACATCTGGCTTACTCCTTGAAATTTTAACCACAGAGGCACAGAGGACACAGAGTTTCACAGAGGAAGATTTTAATTTCCTTTAACGCCAAGGCGTTAAAGGAAATTTATAAAATACTCTGTGTACCTCTGTGCTCTCTGTGTCTTTGTGGTGAATATTTACTTATTTTTCTTCCCGGCCCCGGCCCGCCGGTTTAGGGCCAGGAGATAAATCTCCTTGCTGGCTTTGCGGGAGCCCGGTGGCTTCACCCGGCGGCAGACGCGAAACGCGGCCTCCAGTTCCCTGACCAGGGCCTCCACTCCGGGGCCCTCGAAGATCTTTACCAGAAAATGGCCCCCGGGCTTGAGGAGCTTGCCGGCCCAGACCCAGGCTTGCCGGGCCAGGTCCAGGGAGCGCTGCTGGTCCACCTCCCTGATGCCGGTGGTTTTGGGGGCCAGATCGCTGACCACCGCGTCAAAATCGGGGCTAATGGCGGTGACCGCGTCCAGGTCCAGGCTGGCCGCGTCTCCGGGGATGAAGTACAGGGGCGGCGCCACCGGAATGGCCGGCGGGGTCAGGTCCACCCCCACCACCAGGCCGCCTGGGCCCACCCGGGAAGCGATATATTGCAACCAGGACCCGGGGCTGCAACCCAGGTCCAGCACGCGCCGGCCCGGCTGCAGCAGGCGATATTTTTCGTCCATCGCCTTTAATTTATAGACGGCCCGGGCCACGTATCCTGCGGCCTGGGCTCTGGTGCGGTAAGAATCCGGCACCCCGGGGCGGGGCATGGTTGTCAATGCCTATCTTGGTAAATTAACTGGATTTCTTTTAACACAGGCGCCATTTTTTGGCAATCAAAAACCCCCAGCCGGGCTTTTGTCAATTTTTTGACAAATAACGAGTATCTTTGACAGGCCTCTCCCCGCCACTCTGGGCAAAAACCCTAATATGCCTTTCTTAATCAGCAGTTACGCCGCGTTCAGGACCCCCTCCGGGCTGGCACAATCATTGCTCTCTGTTGAAAAAAAATGCGCGAAGGAGCGCGGTGATGGCCCGAGAAAAAGAGCAGCCCCCGGAAGTAGTGGAGGAGGCTCCCCCCAAGCCCAAAGGTAAGTTGAAAAAAATCATCATGCTCGCCGTCTTGGTTATTGTCCTGCTGGGCGGCGGCGGGTTTGCCTACCTCGCCTTTTTTGACGAGCCGGCTCCCGCCAAGAAAGAGCACGCGGAGAAGGCCATCATGGCCCTGGAGCCCTTCCTGGTCAACCTGGCGGACAAAGACGCCCGGCGTTATCTCAAGGTGAAGATCGACCTGGAAGTGGACAACGAAAAAGTCGTGAAAGAGATGGAAAAGTCCATGCCCCGCATCCGGGACCAGCTCATTCTCCTCCTCAGCAGCAAGAGCTACCAGGACATTGCCACGCCGGACGGCAAGCACCAGTTGAAGAAGGAAATCCTGGAACGCCTGGCCGCGACGCCCCACGGCAAGAAGATCAGCGGCGCGTATTTCACTGAATTTGTGGCCCAATAGGAGGGCACCGTGACCAAGGTTTTATCCCAGGAGGAAGTGGATGCCCTGCTCAAGGGGATGATTGAGGGGGAAATCGACGTTGAAACCGACCAAGGCATCCCCGAAGAGGGGGTCATCAACTACGATTTTACCTCCCAGGAACGGATCATCCGCGGGCGCATGCCCACCTTGGAGGTGATCAACGAGCATTTCGCCCGGGCTTTCCGGGTCTCTTTGTCCATGACCCTGCGACGCACCGTGGATATCCAGACCAACTTCGTGCAGATGGTGAAATTCGGCGAGTTTCTCCGCTCCCTGCCCCTGCCCAGCAGTTTTCACATCCACAAGATGGAACCCTTACGGGGCCAATGCCTGATGGTGGTGGACAGCAAACTGGTCTTTGCCCTGGTGGAGTGTTTCCTGGGGGGGAGCGCCAAGACCCGGTTCAAGATCGAAGGCCGGGATTTCACCACCATTGAGCGCCGCCTGATTAACAAAGTGGTGCTCATGGCCTTCCAGGACCTGGAGAAGGCCTGGGCCCCGGTGCACCCGGTGAAGATGCACCTGGTCCGGGTGGAGATCAACCCCATGTTCGTGGGCATCGCCACCCCCAACGACATCGTGGTCATCAGCAAGTTCCAGGTGGAAATGGAGCAGACCGACGGTTTCATCACCGTGTGCATCCCCTACTCCACCATTGAACCCATCAAAGGCAAGCTCTATTCCGGGTTCCAAAGCGAACAGCTGGAGATGGACAGCCGCTGGACCGCCCGCATCCATGAGCAGCTCCATGAAATGGCGGTGAACTTGGTGGTGGAGTTGGCCTCCACGGTGATGAGCGCCAGGGATGTCCTGAACCTGGAGGTGGGCGACATCATCACCTTTGATAAAAAAGTGACGGAACCGTTGCTGGCCAAGGTGGAAGGCATCCCCAAATTCCTCGGCAACGCCGGGCAGATCCGCAATTCCAAGGCTTTTCAGTTACGCAGCACGCTGTATACGCCGGCTCATTAAGTAAGGAAAACTGGAGGGTAGCAGAATTATGGCAACCGATAACTCCCAAAGAGTGGTGGATTATGACTGGGAAAAGGCCCTGAGTGAAAGCGCCGTGGCCCCGGAGCCGGACGCCGGTGGAACCGCTCCCGAGCCCGGCCCCGCCCAGGCGGCCCCCGCTCCCAAACCCAGAAGCGGTCATCAAAACCTGGAGCTGCTCCTGGACATCCCCCTGGAAATCACCGCGGAACTGGGCCGGGCCAAGATGATCATCAACGATCTTCTGCAATTGGGCCAGGGCTCGGTGATCGAGCTCAACAAGCTCGCGGGTGAACCCCTGGAGATCATGGTCAACCAGAAGCTCATCGCCCGGGGGGAAGTGGTGGTGGTCAATGAAAAGTTCGGCATCCGCCTCACGGATGTCATCAGCCCCCTGGAACGCATCAAGCAACTGTCCTGAGGCAGGGAGATGATAGATTTCGGGGGATGGGTTCTTTGGGGCTGGGGTTGGCTGGCAACGGCAGCCCAGGACGCCGGCGGCGTGGCGGCAGCCACCTCGGGCGCGGCCCCGGAATTTCCTTTCTGGCAGCACCTCTTCCGGGTGGCCGCGGTGCTGAGCGGCATGCTGGGAGTGCTGCTCCTGGGATTGTACCTGTGGAAAAGATCAGGGTTTCTCCGGCGCCAGGGCGTGTCGCCGCTAATCCAGGTCCTGGCCACCCATTATCTGGCTCCCAAGAAGGCCCTGATCCTGGTGGCGGTGGGCCGGGAGAGATTATTGCTGGCCAGCGCCGGAGATCAGTTGCACCTGGTCACTTCCCTGTCTCCGGAGGCCGCCGGGGCCCAGGCCGGAGAGGCTGAGTCGACCCCCTTGAGGCTGCCCTCAATAAATGAAAATAAGGGCGTGGATGATGGGAAAGATTGTTAAGGGCACCTTGCTGTTCCTCCTCTGCCTGATGGTGAGGCCCGGCTGGGCCGCGCCGGCCGCGGGCCTGGAGCAGCTCCTGGCCCCGGAGCGCTTGAGCCTGTCCATCCAGCTCCTGCTGGTCCTCACCGTTCTGTCCCTGGCCCCGGCCCTGGTGATCATGGTCACCTCTTTCACCCGTCTGGCGGTGGTCTTCTCCTTTCTGCGCCACGCCCTGGGCACCCAGCAGATGCCCCCCAACCAGATCCTCATCGCCCTGGCCCTCTTCATCACCTTCTTCATCATGGCCCCGGTCTGGCAGGATATTCAGGAAAAGGCGGTGAAGCCCTACATGAACCAGCAACTGGCCGGGGAAGTGGCGGTAAAGCGGGGGCTGGAGCCCCTCCGGGAGTTCATGTTGAAGCAGACCCGGGAGAAGGACCTGGGCCTCTTCGTGTCCATCACCAAGTCGCCCCGGCCCAAAAACGCCCAGGAAGTGCCCATTTCCGCCTTGATTCCCGCGTTTATGATCAGCGAGCTCAGGACCGCGTTTGAGATCGGTTTTCTCCTATACCTGCCCTTTCTGATCATCGACATGGTGGTGGCCTCGGTGCTGTTGTCCATGGGCATGATGATGCTGCCCCCGGTGATGATTTCCCTGGTTTTCAAGGTTTTGCTCTTCGTCTTGGTGGACGGCTGGAACCTGGTGGTGGGTTCTTTAGTGCGGAGTTTCCAATGACCCGGAAAGGGGAGAAGAAATGAGCCCGGAACAGGTGATCGGCGTGGCCCGGCAGGCTATCCAGGTGACGCTGTTGGTATCCCTGCCCATCCTGGGCATCGGTTTGGTGGTGGGCGTGCTGGTGAGCCTGGTGCAGGCCGCCACCCAAATCCAGGAAATGACCTTGACCTTTGTGCCCAAGATTATCGCCATCTTTGTGGGCCTGCTCCTCCTTTTGCCCTGGATTATGAACCACTTGGTGACTTTTACGGTTGAGATTTTCCACAATATCCCCAACTACGTGCGTTGAAGGAGCCGGGGATGGACGGGCTGATCCTCCAATTGCAGCAATTCTTCCTGGTGGTGACCCGGGTGGGGTGTGTCCTCATTTTTCTCCCCATCTGGAACAGCCGTCTCATCCCGGTGCAGATCAGGATTTACTCCATCCTCTTGATTTCCATGGCCCTGACCCCGGTGGTGGCCGGGACCCTGCCCCCCTTCCCCGAGACCTGGCTGGCCGCGGTGGGCCTGGTGCTCCGGGAGCTGCTCCTGGGCTTCTCCCTGGGTCTGGTGGTGCGTTTCGTCTTCTCGGGAGTGCAGATGGCCGGGGACCTGATGGGCATACAGATGGGTTTTGGCATGGTGGCCTTGATCGATCCCCAAACCGAGGCCCAGGCCACGATCATGGGGGATATCCTGTCGCTGGTGGCCACGGTCCTCTTTCTGGCCGTGGACGGGCACCATCTGCTCCTGACGGTCCTGGCCCAGAGTTTCGGGGAGGTGCCGGTGGGGGGGCCGCCCCTGATGCCGGCGAGCCTCTTCTCCTTCATCGTCCCCCTGGGGAGCCTGATGTTTCAACTGTGCGTAAAACTGGTGGCCCCCATCATCCTGGTCTTGTTTTTGACGCAAATCGCCATGGGCCTGGTGGCCCGGACCGTCCCCCAGGTGCAGGTGATGATTCTGGCCTTTCCGGTGACCATCGCCCTGGGGTTGATTTTCCTGTCCCTGACCTTGATGCTCATCGGCCCTTATCTGGCGGGACAGTTTGCCTGGTTTAAAGGCCCCTTGTACCAGGTATTGAGGGCCTGGCGGGGTTAAATACGGTTATTAGTTTTTTGTTTTTAGTTTTTAGTTAAAAGAATAATGATTAACGATTGTTACATCTCGGATAGATAAGAAATCTCAGGCTGGCAGACGGTGCAGATTAAGACAATCTTAAAAACGGAAACCCAAAACTAAAAACTAAAAACGGTCTTTAGCGATGGCGGAAGAAGATTTCCAGGACAAAACCGAGGAACCTACTCCCAAGCGACGGGCGGAGTCTCGGAAAAAAGGCCAGGTGGCCAAGAGCAAGGACCTGTCCGGGGCCCTGGTGCTGTTAACCGGCCTGCTCTGCCTGGTCATCTGGGGACCGCATCTGGGACGGAAGATTATGGAGATGTTAAGGATCTGGCTGGGCCAACTCCGCCCGGGACTCGTGGGTCCCAACCAGATGTCCGCGCTCTTCATGAGTTTCGGTCTCACCATGGCCGGGCTCATGGCCCCCATTTTTATCAGCCTGTCCGCGGCCGCGATCCTGGGCACCTACGCCCAGGTGGGCAAAATCTTTTCCACCACCCCCATCACCCCGGACTTGAGCCGGATTCAGCTCTTTAAGGGAATAAAGCGCTTCTGTTCCCTGAACACGGTGGTGGAGTTGGTGAAATCCCTGGCCAAGATCACCCTCATCGGCGTGGTGGCTTATTATTCCGTGAAGCGGGAGCTTCCTGGTCTGCTGCCTCTCCTGGACCAATCGGTGGGCCAGGTGGTGCTGCACCTGACCGGGACCGCTTTCCGGGTCGCGGCCCGCATCATCCTGGCCTTGCTGGTGCTGGGGGCTTTGGATTATCTGTATCAGCGCTACCGTTTTGAGAAAAACCTGCGCATGACCAAGCAAGAAGTCAAGGATGAAATGCGCCAGGTGGAAGGGGATCCCAAGGTCAAGGCCCGTATCAAAAGCATCATGCGGCAGATGGCCACCAAGAGGATGATCGCGGAAGTGCCCCAGGCCGACGTGGTGGTCACCAACCCCACCCATATCGCGGTGGCCTTGAAATACGACAGCGCCAACATGATCGCCCCCCAGGTGGTGGCCAAGGGCCGGGGCTTCATTGCCCTGAAGATCATCGCCCTGGCCCAGGAGTCGGGCGTCCCCCGGGTGGAGAACCGGGGGCTGGCCCGCTCCCTCTTCAAAATGGTGGAAGTGGGCAAGTCCATTCCCACCTCCCTGTACCGGGCCGTGGCTGAGGTCCTGGCCTATATTTATCGCCTCCGGAGCGCCGCGGGAGGGGCGAGATGACCACCCTGCCCCTGACCCAGAAACCTTCCGCGATGCAGGGATTCGGCATCCACAAGGGCGAGCTCTTCGTGGCCCTGGGGGTGATCATCACCCTCCTGGTCATGCTCTTTCCCATGCCGCCCATCGTCCTGGACCTGCTCCTCAGCTTCAACATCACCTTTTCTTTGATAATCCTCCTCGTGTCCCTGTACACCATCCGGCCCATCGAATTTTTCATCTTCCCCTCCCTGCTCCTGGTGACCACCCTGTTCCGCCTCTCTCTGAACGTGGCCTCCACCCGGCTGATCCTCCTCCACGGCTACGAAGGCATGGATGCCGCGGGCCGGGTCATCCGCTCTTTCGGCAGCTTCGTGGTGGGGGGCAATTACGTGGTGGGCGGCATCATCTTCCTGATCCTGGTGGTCATCAACTTCATCGTCATTATCAAGGGGTCCACCCGGATCGCTGAAGTCGCGGCCCGCTTCACCCTGGACGCCATGCCCGGCAAACAGATGAGCATCGACGCGGACCTGAACGCCGGCTATATCGACGACATGGAGGCCCGGAAGCGCCGGGCCAACCTGTCCCGGGAAGGGGAATTCTACGGAGCCATGGACGGGGCCTCCAAGTTCGTCCGGGGGGAGGCCATGGCCGGTATTCTGATCTTGGCCATCAACATCCTCGGCGGGTTGATCATCGGCGTGGCCCAGCACGACATGACCATAGCGGACGCGGCCCAGACCTTCAGCCTGCTGACCATCGGCGAAGGCCTGGTGGGCCAGATCCCCGCGCTCCTGGTCTCCACGGCCGCGGGCCTGGTGGTGAGCAAGGCCGCGTCGGAGGCCACCCTGGGGGATGAATACGCCGCCCAGTTCACCCTGAAACCCCAGGCCATGAGCGTGGCCGCGGGCATCATCCTCCTCATCGGCCTGGTGCCGGGGCTGCCCCATCTGCCCTTCATCGCCCTGGCGCTGATGACCGGGGGCCTCTCCTACGTGGCTTACACTTCCCGGCAAAAGACCGAGACCGCGGAGGCGGAAGCCAAGAAAGTGCCCAAGCCCCGGGGGCCGGAGCCCATGGAAAACCTGCTCTCCCTGGATTTGCTGGAGTTGGAGGCGGGCTACGGCCTGATTCCCATGGTGGATGAGGAGCAGGACGGGGAGTTGCTGGAACGCATCCGGGCTTTAAGGCGGCAGTTCGTCCTGGAGATGGGGGTGATTGTGCCTCCCATCCATATCCGGGACAACCTGCAGCTGAAGCCCGGGGGCTACCGGGTTATCATCAAAGGGGTGGAAGTGGCCCAGGGCGACATGATGGTGGGCTACCAACTGGCTCTCCACCCCGGAGACGCGCTGCGGCAGATCGAAGGCATTCCCACCCGGGAACCCACCTTCAACCTGCCCGCTCTCTGGATTCCGGCCAACAAAAAAGAAGAGGCCCAGCACCTGGGATATACCGTGGTCAACCTATCCAGCGTCATTGCCACCCACCTCTCGGAGGTGATCCGCATCCATTGCCATGAGCTCCTGGGGCGCCAGGAGGTGCAGAAACTCATGGACCGCCTGGCCCAGACCAATCCCAAGGTAGTGGAAGAACTGGTCCCCGGGCTCCTCTCCCTGGGCGCCATCCAGAAGGTGCTCCAGAACCTGGTGCAGGAAAGGGTCTCCATCCGTGACCTCCTCACCATCCTGGAGACCCTGGCGGATTACGCGCCTTACACCAAGGACCCGGACATTCTCACCGAATACGTGCGCCAACGCCTGGGCCGGGCCCTGACCAAACCCCTGGAGACCCCGGATAACAAAATCTCGGTCTTTTCCCTGGACCCCTTTATTGAAGACCTGATCAAGGACAGCCTGCAAAAGACCGACTACGGCGTCTTTCTGGCCATGGCCCCGGAAACGGCCCAGGAAATCATCACCGCCCTCCAGGAAGCCGTGGACAAGGCCACGGCCCAAAACCTGCAACCCATTGTCGTCTGTTCCCCGGGAGTGCGGCGGCATCTCCGGCGGTTGGTGGAGAAACATCTGCCCACCTTACGGGTTTTGTCCCACCATGAGCTGGTCACGGAAGCCAAGATCCAATCCTTGGGAGTAGTGAGTTTAAGCCATGAAGCCTAAGACTTTTTTGGCCAAGGACCTGAAGGAGGCCCTGTCCCAGGTAAAAAAAGAACTGGGGCCGGAAGCGGTGATCCTCTCCACCCAATCCCGGAACGGCAAAGAAAGCCGGGCCGGCTGGGGCGGGCGTCCGGGGGTGGAGGTGACCGCGGCCTTGGATTTAAGCGCGTTCCCCGACAATGGGGGCAATGGCAAGGGGGAGGCGGAATTCCGGGGGGACTGGCTCCCGCCCTCTCTGGCCCCAGCCAGCCAGGTCCAGGAGGATTTGACGGAAGTGAAGGACCTGCTGCGCCAGTGGATCCGGCAAAACGGCCCTCCCTCCTGGCTGTCCCAGCACAAAGAGCTGGCCATTTTCTACCGTTTTCTCACCCGCACCGGCCTGGACGAGCGCTTTCTGAAACGCTGGCTGGATAATGTCCGGTCCATGTTGGAGCAATCCGGGGATCAGCCCCTCACCCTTAAAGAGGTGGCCATCCGCTATCTGATGCACGCCTTTGAGGTGGTGGACCCCTGGAACGCCCGGGAGGGCCGGCCCCGGTACTGGACCTTCATCGGCCCCACCGGGGTGGGCAAGACCACCACCATCGCCAAACTGGCGGCCCGGTTCGGGCTCGTAGAAAAACAAAAAGTGGGATTGATCTCTCTCGACAACCAGAGATTGGGGGCCCACAACCAACTGGCCGCGTACGGCCGGATTACCGGACAACCCCTGATGGTGGTGCACCAGCGCCGGGAACTCACCGCGGCCCTGAAAAAGATGGGGGACCTGGACCTGGTACTGATCGACACCGCCGGGCGCAGCCCCTTTGCCCCCGACTTGCAAGGGGAATTGACCCGGTTGCTGGGGGGCCTGCCGAATTTGGAGCATCACCTGGTCCTGAGCGCCACCACCAAAGAGTGCAACCTGATCAATGCCATTAAGCGTTTCAGCGTTCTGCCCATCGCTTCTTACGTCATTACCAAACTGGACGAAACCGATGACTTTTCCGGAATCTTCAACCAGCTTTGCCACCGCCGGGTGCCCGTGTCTTACTTGACCGCGGGCCAACAGGTGCCGGAGGATATCGAACTCGCGTCCCGGCGGCGGGTGACGGAGCTGTTGCTACGGCGCCGCAGTTGAGGAAGATTTCCCAAACCAAAGGGAGTGGTTATGAAACCAACCATGCTGCTTAAAGATCTGGAAGATCTGACCCAGAAGTCGGCCACGCCGCCTGCCCCCCAGTTGCGGGTCATTGCCGTAACCTCCGGCAAAGGGGGAGTGGGGAAGTCCAACGTGGTGGTGAACCTGGGGGTGGCCCTGGCTCAACAAGGACTCAAGGTCCTCCTCATCGACGCGGACTTGGGGTTGGCCAACGTGGACATCCTGTTGGGCCTGAACCCGCAGTACACTATTCACGATGTCCTCCAGCTCCGCAAAACCCTCCCCGAGGTCCTGGTGGAAGGCCCGGACGGCCTGAAGATTCTCCCGGCCTCCTCCGGCATCCCGGAGCTGGCGGAGCTGGATGAATACCAGAAGATGTTTCTCCTAAACGAGCTGGACAACTATTCCGAGTCCATCGACGTGGTCTTGATCGACACCGGGGCCGGCATCTCCAAGAATGTCCTGTTCTTCAATATCGCGGCCCTGGAAAGGGTGGTGGTGGCCAACAATGAGCCCACCTCCATCACCGACGCCTACGCCCTCATCAAGGTTCTGGCCACGCAGCATAATGAGCGCCGTTTCAAACTGTTGGTGAACGGGCTCTCCCAGCCCCGGGAGGCGGAAGCGGTTTACCGGACCCTGCTGAAGGTGGCGGAGCGCTTCCTGGGCCGGGACATCTCCCTGGAGTATCTGGGTTATATCCCCTATGACGAGTCCGTTCCCAAGGCGGTCTTGAAACAACAGCCGGTTTTGACCCTGTATCCCAAAGCCCGGGTATCCAGGTCCTTCACCCAGTTAGCCAAACATTTGTGGGAAACCCCCGCCCCCGAAGAGGTGGACGGCAATATCAAATTCTTCTGGCGGCGCTTGCTCCAATACCAGATTTAACAGGCTCCTGTGAAAGAGATGGATATGAAAAAACAATCATTGGCCCACGACAACTTCGGTGCCACTACGGAATATTGGCCTGAGCAGGTGGACAACTCCTGGCAGGAGCAGATGGTGCTGCAATACGCTCCTCTGATTAAATATATCGCCTCCCGTCTGGCTCTGCGCCTGCCTTCCCATATTTCCCTGGACGACCTCATCAGTTCCGGGATCATCGGTTTAATAGACGCGATCCACAAGTTCGATTCCAGCAAGAATATCAGTTTCAAAACTTACGCGGAGTTCCGCATCAAGGGGGCCATCCTCGACGAACTGCGCAGCCTGGACTGGATTCCCAGATCGGTGCGCAAGAAAACCCACCTCATCGAGAACGCGTATTCGGAATTGCAGAAGACCCTGGGCCGGCCCGCGGAGCCGGAGGAGGTGGCCGCGGCTCTGGGACTGGATATAGAAGAGTATTACCAACTCCTGGATGAGACCAAGTCGGTCTCCCTGGTGGAACTGGAGGGGGTGTGGAAGGCCATCAGCGGCGCGGCTGATCTTGCCGAAAATGAGGTGCCGGAAATCCTCCAGGACGAAAATATCCGGGACCCCTTCATGGCCGTGCACTTTTCCCAACTCCAGGAAGTCATGGTGCGGGGTATCGAGGCTTTGCCCGATAAAGAGAAATTATTGATCTCCCTATATTACTATGAAGAACTGACCATGAAGGAAATCGGCCAGATCATGGGCTATACCGAGTCCCGCATCTCCCAGTTGCATACCCAGGCCATGCTGCGCCTCCGGGCCAAGCTGCGGGAATATTTTCACCACGGAGAAAAATAACATGTCCCGGTCCCTGTCGTCGCGGTTGATTCTCTGGGGTTTCGGCCTCGTCCTGATGCTGGCGTTGCTTCTGGGAGCCGGAGTCCGCCAGGCCCGGGGCCTGGAAGGTGAGAAAGCGGCCCCTAAGCCCGGTCCGGTCCAGGAAGGGAAAATTCTGGAGAAAAATGGAAAACCCGCCACCGAGGTGCATTCCCTCACCCTGGACCCCTTTTTCTTAATCGAGGAAGAAGCCCACCGGGTGCGGGTGCGCCGGGTGGGTGTGGCCCTGGAGTTTTCCCAAGGGGAAATGATGAAACAGTTTGACCCCCAGACGCCGCGACTCAGGGAACTGGTCTACGACTTTCTGGTGGCCAAAGAGCGTAATTATTCGGGCCTGGAGACGAAAGAGCAGCAAAAGGTCCTGGCCGGGTTAGTCAACCGCTACCTGGGGCAGGAGGCGGTTACCGCCGTTAAGGTGGATCAGAGTATCCTCTTGCTCCATTGAAGGGGAGGGAGAACCGTGGATGGCATCGATTACCAGGGGAAGATTCCTCTGATCCCCCCGGATCAGACTCTGATCAGCGACCGCATTCAGGAAAAAAGCGGCCAGGGCAACCGGCCCCAATATTATCGTAAACAGACCCCGGCGGCGCCGCCGCCGGAAGAAGAAGAGGCGCCGGAAGAAACCGGAGAGTCCAAACATCTCATTGACATCAAAGTCTGATTGCGGAGAAGCGCCGTGTCTCTAAAAAACTTGGAATATTGGGTCTTGGTGCAGATGGTCCTGGAAATTGGCCTCATTTTCCTGGTAATCGTTTCCCTGTGGAAAATCAGGTCCTGGTACCGCAGTATGATGGCCATGCAGGCGGAGCGGCCCACCCGGGAAGATATCGCCAAAATGGCGGAACTGTCGGCGCTCCTGGAGGAGCGGCGCCAGAATTTGGAGGAGCTCATGGCCCGGATGGACCACAAAGCCGCGGCCCTTCAAAAGCAGCTCTCCCAGGCGGGGTCCAAGACGCCTACCCCCGCCGACTCTCTGCCCCCCTGGGAAAGCGGCCCGTCTTTGCGCTCCCAGGTGGAGAACCTCTACCGCCAGGGGTGCTCCACGGAGGAGATCGCCCGGCGCCTGCAACTGAACCTGGCGGAGGTGAAGATGGCTTTGGACCTTTCCCGGGCAAGGCCCCGGTGAGGCGGTTTTTAGTTTTTGGTTTTTAGTTTTTAGTTTTCGGAGGAAAATGGAGGACACCCGCCTGCAGGTGTCCTCTTTAATTAAGAGGGTTGCAGGCCCGGGGTTTCCCCGCCCCCTATTCGCCTTCCTCCCCTTTCCAGCCTCTCCTCCATCAAGTTATCCTTGCCTCCCGGCCTTTTTTAATAATATGGTGGTGTGGGTGGAGGGCAGATAGGGGCGGTGCGCGAACTGCCCCTGCAACCCTGGCCCCTCCCCCCATTACCACTCTTAAAGGTCAACGCCATGGATCTCAGCAGGTGGCAGCAGCGGCTGCAGGCGGCCCGGGGGGAGGTGCCCGCGGATTTGGTGCTCGCCGGAGGGCAGGTGGCCTGCGTCTATACCGGGGAGTGGCTGCAGACGGACGTGGCCTTGTTTGACGGCATCATCATCGGTCTCGGCGATTACCCCGGCCCCCGGCTGGACCTCTCCGGCCGCTATCTGATACCGGGCCTGATTGACGGCCATCTCCATCTCGAGAGCAGCATGCTCACCCCCCGGGAGTTGGCCCGGGCCCTCTTGCCTGCGGGCACCACCACCGTGGTGTCCGATCCCCACGAGATCGCCAATGTCTGGGGCAGGCAAGGCCTGGATTATCTCCTGGCCGCCAGCGAGGGCCTGCCCCTGGACCTCTTCTTCATGCTGCCCCCCTGTGTCCCCGCCTCGCCCCTGGAGACCGCGGGCGCGAGGCTGGAGGCCGGGGACCTCCGGCCCTATGTGGATCACCCCCGGGTCCTGGGTCTGGCGGAGGTGATGAATTTTCCGGGAGTGGTGGCCGGGGACCCCGGTCTGGGGGAGAAAATCGCCCTTTTCACCCACCAGCCGGTGGACGGCCATGCCCCCCTGCTCTCCGGCAAAGGCCTCAATGCCTACCGGCTGGCGGGTATCGGCTCGGACCACGAATGCACCGAAGCCGGGGAGGCCCGGGAGAAATTGGCCTTGGGGTTTCATCTTATGCTCCGGGAAGGGAGCCTGGCCAAGAACCTGGCCGATCTCCTGCCGGTGGTTAACTCCGCCACCTTGCCCCGGACCATGCTGGTCACGGATGACTGCCATCCGGAAGATCTCCTGGAGAACGGCCATTTGAACCATCTCCTGGCCCTGGCCGTCTCCCTGGGCCTGGACCCCCTGGCCGCGGTCACCATGGCCACCCTCAACCCCGCCTCCTATTTCGGCCTCCGGGATCGAGGCGCGGTGGCCCCGGGCCTGGTGGCGGATTTGGTGGTGATGGAGGACCTCCAGAGCTTCCGCATCGACAAGGTCTGGAAAAACGGCAAAATGCTGGTGGACGGAGGCCGCCTGCTGCCCGGCCTGGAGCTTCCCGACTATCCGCCGCCCGGACCCACCATGCAGGTGCAAATGCCGGGACCGGATGCTCTTCTTCCCCCCGCGGCCGGGGACCTGGTGAAGGTCATCGGGGTGATCCCCCATCAGTTGCTCACGGAAAAACGGGTTTTGCCCACGCCGGTCCAGAATGGCCGCCTGGCCGCCGACCCTTCCCGGGACCTGCTGAAACTGGCGGTGGTGGAGCGCCACCGCGGGAGCGGCAACCTGGGGCTGGGCCTGGTCCAGGGCTTTGGCTTAAAGCGGGGCGCACTGGCCTCTTCCGTGGCCCACGATTCCCATAATATCGTGGTGGTGGGGGCCAACGAGATGGACATGCTCCACGCCGTAGAGCATCTGGTGAAATTGAAGGGCGGCCTGGCGGTGGTGGCCGGGGGCCGGGTGCTGGCGGACCTGCCTCTGCCCATCGCCGGCCTCATCAGCCCCAAACCCTTGACGGAAGTGGCCGGAGCCTACCTCCAACTCCAGGAGGCCTACCGCGCCCTGGGCGGGACCCTCCCCGACCCCTTCATGGCCCTGTCCTTCCTGGCCCTGCCGGTGATTCCGGCCTTGAAACTCACGGACCTGGGCCTGGTGGACGTGGACAAGTTCCAGGTGGTCTCTTTGTTCGGAAAAGATTAGCTCACGCAAAGACGCAAAGGCGCAAAAATATTTATTACTTTGCGTGCTTGGCGTCTTTGCGTGATATTTTCGTCTAGAAGTTACAATTTTTCTGACCACTGACCACTGATCACTGATCACTGAATGGAGGTGATATGAGCTTAGTCCTGACGGCTTCGGAAGTAATGCAGGTCCTGGACATGGACCTGGCCCTGGCCGCGGCCCAGGAGGCCTTTCAGGCTTACGGCGAAGGCCGGGTGAACATGCCCCCCAAGTCTTATCTCACCCTGGCCAAAGGGGACTTCCGGGCCATGTACGGGGAGCTCTTCCTGTCCGACGCCCACATCTGCGGCCTGAAATGGGTCAACGTGCACCCGGGGAATCCGGCCCAGGGGCTGCTCACGGTGATGGCCAAGATTCTGCTGAACGACCCGGAAACCGGCCTGGAGTTCGCGGACCTGGACGGCACCCACGTCACCAATTTTCGCACCGGCGCCGCGGGGGGCCTGGCCGCCAAATACCTGTCCCGGGCGGACGCGAGCCGCCTGGGCCTCATCGGCGCCGGAGCCCAGGCCCGGACCCAGTTGGCCGCCATCCTCAAGGTGCGGCCCATTAAGGAGATTGTGGTCTATGACCGCCACCTGACCTGCTCCCGCCCCTTTGCCGAACAGGTGGCGGCCACCTATGGAATCGCGGCCCGGGCGGTGGAGCAGGCCGCCGAAGCGGTGGCGGGCATGGATATCGTGGTCACCACCACCCCCAGCGCCGCGCCGGTGATTTTCCGGGACGCGGTCTCCCCGGGGACCCATATCAACGCCATCGGCGCGGACGCCCAAGGCAAGGAGGAACTGGACCCGGCCATCCTCCAGGCCGCCAAAATCGTGGTGGACGATTGGGCCCAGGCGTCACATTCCGGGGAGATCAACGTGCCCCTGGCCCAGGGGAAGCTGAAGCCGGAGCAAATTTACGGCTCTTTAGGGGAGATCGCGGCCGGGAAAAAACCGGGGCGGGCCAATCCGGAGGAAATCACCGTGTTCGACTCCACCGGCCTCATCATCCAGGACCTGGCCCTGGGCTACGCGGTCTATAAGCGGGCCAAAGAAAGGGGCCTGGGGGAGGTGAAGGATTTTTTGAAATAGTGGTCAGTTGCCTGTTTTCTGCCCAATAATAATTTTAATCGCTGACCACTGACCACTGGCTACTGGAAACTGATTATTGACTACTGCAATCCCAGGAAGCTCCGAACCTTCGCCAGAACCTCCTCCCGGGCCCCCGGCTCAAACTCCCACAAGGTGGTCTGCTGGGGAGCGTCCTTGTCGTCGTCCATGCAGTCCCCGAAGCCGCAGACCGCGGGCCTGTCCCTGGGGGGGCCCCAGGACCTGGGCCAGGCTGTCGGAGATGCCGGCCATTCCCCCCCTGACCGGCCAGACGCTCAACACCAGGTGGTCCCGGGCTACGCGCAGGTGCAGGTTGAGGGCCCCTTCCGGGTCGGTATGCCCCGCCTCCAGGCCCTCAAAATTGATTCCCCTTCGGTCTTCTTGCACGGTGAAGTCGAATTTAACGGGTAGCATTATTAGTTATCCTTTATGAGACCTCTGAAAAAGTCATTTTGAGGGAGGGGGCAGGGACCAGTAGGGCGGGCGTCTCGCCCGCCTTTAGTCCCTGGCCCTCCCCCCACAAAACCTCTTTATCCTTTCCCTTCACCGGCGCAGCGCTGGCACAGCAGGCCGCCGGGGACTTCCCGGTGCCAACCTTTGAGCACCACCGCCCCGCATTGGGCGCAGACGCCCAGGATGGTGGGCGGGGCTTCCCCCCAGGCGGTCAGCCCCTGGGAACCCCAGCCCAGTCTCCGGAGCAAGCGCCGCCACCGGTCCCGAAAATAACCGGGCAATTCCATGTCTTGCATTATAGCAAAAATCCTGCTATTTTCCATAACTCGGGGCGTCGCCACCGAAACCGATTATTTGCAGCGTTTTCCTCTTTTTCCTTCCCTGGCTTCCACCCCCATCAGGGAAGGTTTTACAGATATCCGGATGCATTTTCCCTTTGAATTCTGTGACATTTACGTGGTATGTAGGAAATTCACATCCATGTTAAGAGAACCGGAAAAATCGGCAATTCGATCAAAATAAGGAGAGGCGCGATATGGCTAAACAAGCAGCGAAGGTAGCCAAAAACCGTTATTGCTATTCCTTTGAAGAAGGCGACGGCAAGAATAAGAAGCTCCTGGGAGGAAAAGGGGCGGGACTCTGCACCATGACCCAGATCGGGCTGCCGGTGCCCCCCGGTTTTGTCATCACCACCGAGGCCAACATTGAATATCTGGAAGGAGGGGACAAATTCCCCAATGGCCTCATGGATGAAGTCCATGAATACATAGAGGCCCTGGAGAAAAAGACCGGCAAAGGTTTCGGCGACCCCTCCAAACCCTTGTTAGTCTCCGTGCGCTCCGGTTCCGCCCTGTCCATGCCGGGGATGATGGACACCATCCTCAACCTCGGGCTCAATGACGAAACCGCCAAGGGCATGATCGCTCTCACCAAGAACGAACGCTTCGTCCAGGACGCCTACCGGCGCTTTCTCCAGCTCTTCGGCAAGATCGGCCTGGGAGTGCCGGACGCCGAATTCGATAAGATTTTTGAAGAAACCAAAGAAAAGTATCACGCCCATGTGGACACCGAACTCTCCGCCGAGGCCCTGGCCGAGGTGGTGCAAAAGTTTAAGGATGTCATCAAGCGCCAAACCGGCAAGCCCTTCCCCCAGGACCCCTGGGCCCATCTTTTCCTATCCATCGAGGGCGTCTTCAAGTCCTGGACGGGCAAAAGGGCCGTGGACTACCGCCGCCAGTTCAACATCACCCAGGACATGGCCTACGGCACCGCGGTGAACATCTGCACCATGGTCTTCGGCAATATGGGGAACGATAGCGCCACCGGCGTGGGCTTCACCCGGGACCCGGGCACCGGCGAAAACAAGCTCTACGGCGACTACCTCATCAACGCCCAGGGCGAAGACGTGGTCGCGGGCATCCGCACCCCCCGGCCTTTGAAAGAACTGCGCACGGACATGCCCGCCATCTTTAAAGAACTGGAAATGATGCACAACATCCTGGAAAAGCACTACCGGGAGGTGCAGGATTTCGAGTTCACCATCGAGCAGGGCAAGCTCTATATGCTCCAGACCCGGAACGGCAAGATGAACGCCTGGGCCCTGGTCAAGACCTCGGTGGATATGGTCAAGGAAGGCCTGATCTCCGAGGAGGAAGCCCTGCTCAGGATCGAGCCGGACATGCTGGAGCAGTTTCTCCACCGCCGCATCGACCCGGATGCCAAAATAGAGCCTCTGGGTGTGGGCATCGCCGCCTCACCGGGCGCGGCCACCGGCAAGGTGGTGTTCGACGCCGACCGGGCCGAACGCCTGGGGAACGAAGGGGAGCGCATCATCCTCACCCGCATCGAGACCAAGCCGGAAGACATCCACGGCTTCTTTGCGGCCCAGGGCATCCTCACCAGCCGCGGCGGCAAGACTTCCCACGCCGCGGTGGTGGCCCGGGGCATGGGCAAACCCTGCGTCTCCGGGGTGGAGGGGCTGGACATCAACTATGAACTGAAAGAAGCCCGGATCGGCGGAGTAGTTTTCAAAGAAGGGGATATCGTCACCATCGACGGCACCGCCGGCGCCGTGTACCTGGGGGCCGTCCCCATGCTGGACCCGGAACTCCCCAAGGACCTGGCGGTCCTGATGGACTGGGCCGACAAGATGGCCAAAATCGAGGTCTGGGCCAACGCCGATACCCCGGATATGGCGGCCAAAGCCAGGCATCATGGGGCTAAAGGCATCGGGCTGTGCCGCACCGAACGCATGTTCAACGAAGGGGACCGTCTGCCCATGATGCGTAACATGATCCTGGCGGATACCCCGGAAGAGCGGAAAAAATGGGCCGACAAGCTCATGCCCATGCAGCGCGATGATTTCGTACAGATATTCCGCTCCATGGAAGGTCTGCCCGTTACCATCCGGCTGCTGGACCCGCCGCTGCATGAGTTCCTGCCCAGCATCGAAGAGCTGCTCACGGAAACCAACCGCCTGAAGGAATTCAGCCAGATCATCAACGCCCTGGAGCAACTACCCGGCACCGTCACCCTGATCGGTCCGGATCTTTACCAGCACGTGCCTTCCATTGAGGCGGTGACCCGGGAGCTCAGCGAGTTCAAGGCCAAGGGCATGGATAAGAAGCTCCTGAAGGACAAAGAAAAGGTGCTGCGCCGGGTCCGGGTGCTCACTGAATACAACCCCATGCTGGGCAACCGGGGCGTGCGCTGCGGCATCTCCTTCCCGGAAATCTACGACATGCAGATCCAGGCCATCTTCGAGGCCACGGCCATTGCCCTCCGGGAAAAGATCGACGCCCGCCCGGAGATCATGATTCCCAACGTCTGCACCCGCCAGGAGCTGGTGTGGGTGAAACCCCGGGTAGAGAAGATCCATAAAGAGGTGGAAAAGCGCTATAACGTAAAAATCAAGTATAAGTTCGGCACCATGGTGGAAATCGCCCGGGCCTGTGTCCGAGCCGCACGGATCGCGGAAGTGGCGGAGTTCTTCTCCTTCGGCACCAACGACCTCACCCAGGGCACCTTCTCCTTCTCCCGGGAAGACGCGGAGAACAAGTTCCTCCCCATCTACAACACCGAAGGCATCCTCCGGCACAACCCCTTTGAAATGCTGGATGAACTGGGGGTGGGCTGGCTCATGCAGCACGCGGTCACCGAAGGCCGCAAGGTCCGCCCGGACTTGAAGATCGGCATCTGCGGCGAACACGGCGGCCAGCCCCAGGCCATCGAGTTCTGCCACAAGATCGGCCTGAACTACGTATCGTGTTCGCCCATGCGCATCCCCATCGCCCGCATGGCCGCGGCCCACGCCCACATCAAGGAAAAACGGGGCGGCCCGGTGCGCTCCAAGGCGCTGTAAATAAATGGAATGTGGGTGGAGGGGCCAGGGACTAAAGGCGGGCGAGGACGCCCGCCCTACGGGTCCCTGCCCCTCCCCCCACACCCCCCTCCCCAACCCGCATAAGGCAAATGTGGGGTGCGTTTCACGCACCATAAAATGTGATTGACTTGCGAGAGGGGACCAGCGGCCGGTAACAAAGGCTTTCCAGCCTGTGCCATCAGCCCCCGCCCTCAAACTCCCTCCCTAAAATTAATCCGGCAAATAATTGGGGACGGACACTATTTTTGTCAGAGAAAAAAGTAAAATAGTGTCTGTCTCCATTTTCCAAGTTGCTACAATAGGGAAATATTTCCACGCTCGGCCGGAGGATAGTTCGGCAAGGTATTTAGACGCTTAAATGAGAGATTACCATGGATTATGAGGAACGCTTTGTCGCATTTATTGACATAGTGGGGTTCGAAGACCTTATCGAGCGATCTTTAGGACCCAGCCGTTCGATCACGCCGGCTGAGATCAGAGAAGCCCTCGAAGTGCCTCAGCCTGTGGGGCCGGATCAGATTGTATTAGGGCGGATCGGGGATATTTCTGATTCCGGGCATCGAATGGCGGCTTTTTCCGACTGTGTTGCAATCACAACTCTTCCAACAGAGCAGGGGCTTATGCATCTTCTTCATCATACTTCACACATAGGGTTCCGACTTATTCGGATGAAGATGCTTTGCCGCGGCGGAATCACACGAGGCCTGATATACCACGACGACGAAGTGATCTTTGGGCCAGCAATGAATGAAGCGGTCTGCATGGAGAAGAATATTGCGAAGCAGCCAAGGATCATACTGAACCCAGATGTGGCTCAATTTGGCCTTCAAGCCGCCGAAAATAAGATTTTCAGCAGATTTGTTCGCAAGGACGATGATGGTTGGTATTATGTGCACACTCTGCGGATCTTGCGGATGATCATGGATTGCGAAACGGAACCGCCAAATGACATTCGTGAGATGTGCAACGAGATCGATAAGCACATACAAATGGAAATCAATCGACTTTCTGGAGATAAGCGGGAGAAGGTTCTCTGGTTTAAAAAATATTTCAATTGGGCACGGGATAGGAGCGCATGGGATTACTTGAAACAGCCATTCCTTAGATGATTTTTTATCGGCATTGAATCCAAGATTACAGCCAGTTTCGACAATTCGGCTTCAGGATTTTAATTCAGAAAAAGTTAAGAATAAATGGGGTTAGACACTATTTTTGTCAGGGGAAAACTAAAATATTGTCTGTCTCTATTTTGAATTCATGAACCTGATATTTCTTGAGTTTGAGCCACTGAAGAAAAAACCTTCACCTCCCTTAGAATTCTCTCTGCCAGACGGTCGGACGCGGTATCCAGATCATAGTCGGCCTGGAGGCCCAGCCAGAATTCCGGGGAGATGCCGAAGTAACGGCTCAACCTCAGGGCGGTGTCCGCGGTGACGCTTCTTTTGCCGTGGACGATTTCATTGATGCGCCGGGGGGAGACGCCCAGGTCCCGGCCCAGCCTGGTCTGGCTGAGCCCCAAAGGCTTCATGAATTCTTCCAGCAATATCTCCCCAGGATGAACCGGGGCTAATTTTTTTCTGGTACTCATTCCTTTGTCCTCAGACGATCATCAACTATTCCAACAAATTAGAAAATACATCAATTGTCATTCTGAGGGAACGAAGCGACCGAAGAATCTCAAAATACGAGATTCTTCACTCCGCTTCGCTCCGTTCAGAATGACACCTTAAAAGACTTTTGCAATGGATTACACAATAACCCTCATCCCATCCTCTGCCCTAATAATCTCCCCCGAAAACTCCCCCGCGGCCAGCGCGGCCACGTCCACCTCATCGCAAGGGGGATAAAAATGGCTCAGGACCAGCCGCGGCACCCCGGCCTTCGCGGCCAGGCGACCCGCTTCCGGCGGGGTGAGGTGGCCGGGCACTTTGAAGGGATTGGCGCACTCTAACACCAACAAATCCGCGCCTTTTGCCAGTTCCACCAGGGAGTCGCTCTCATCCGTGTCCCCGGAGTAGACCAAGGCCTTCCCCTCCGCCTCCACCCGAAAGGCCAGGCTGCCCTCGGTGTGGTTGGTGGGCGCGCTCTTAATCACCACCTCCCCCAAAACAATTTCCTCAGTCCCCGCCGGGTCCAACTCCCGGAGTTGCATCAACCCCGGGGGCGGCTCCACCCACTGGCCAAAGGCCTGCCGCAGATGCCCGTAAAACTCGCTGAACCCCCGGGCCGCCAGGAGGTGGAAGGGTTCTGTGCGCGTATAACCGAGGGCATAACGGGTGGCAAAAAGAAAGGGGACCAGGTCCCCCACGTGGTCCGGATGCAGGTGGGTCAGGGCCAGGACGTCGATCTCCGAGAAGTTGAGGCCGTAACGCAGCATGGCCCTGAGGACCCCGGGCCCCAGGTCCAGAAAGACCAGACGGCCCCCGGCCCGCACCCCATACCCCGGCGACCCCCGCTTAAGCGAAGGCACCCCGGTGCCGGAACCCACCACGATCAATTCCATTTTGCCTCCGTAAAATAACGCGGGGGAGGGGGCTAAGGCAGTAGCACAGGCGTCTCGCCTGTGGACCTTAGACTCCCTCCCCCAATCACAATTAAAGGGGTCAGGGGTCAGAAAATACTGTTTTTCTCTCCACTGATCCCTGGCCCCTGGCCCCTGACCCCTCTTACTGCCCGTCCACGTGGCCCATTTGGGTGACGTAGAACCAGTCCGCGGGGTCGGACAGGTAGTTATGCATATCCTGGAGGGTCAGCAGGTGGCCCCGTTCTTCGTGGGCGATGCTCATGAAGAAGCGACGGGCCAGGGGGTTTACCGTCTCCTTGGCCAGTTTGGTGTAGTAGTCGATGGAGCACTCTTCCATCTTCATGCCGGTGCGCAGGGCCTGGAGGTCGTCTTTGCCGCCGGCCCCCTGGTTCTCCTTGGTCATGGCCATGACGCAGACGTAGGGCTCGTGCTTGGGCGGGGCGAACGCGGCCATGGACTCGGTCCAGGCCGGGTCTTTCTCCAGGCTCTGATAGATCTCGTTAAATTTCTTTATATGGTACTTTTCCGCTTCCGCCAGGTATTCCATGATCTTCCGGACGCCATCGCTCTTCACCTTCTTGGCGGCCTCCAGGTAAAACTGGCGTCCCTCCACTTCCATCTGCACCGCGTCTTTCAAGGCATTCAGTAGATATTCTTTTACTTTGGTCATCTTTTCTCTCCTGGCCGGGATGGGAAAAATGGTGGGGGCGTACCTCTCCCCCGGCCTCTGCGTTTACCTCAAAATAAGGCTCTTACCCCTGCTTGTCAATTCCTCCTCCAGGGAGGCGCGGTTGGGCATTCCGATAATTTCCACCCCCCTACCCTGCCTTGCCATGGGCCCGCTTCCGTGTTACAAAGGGTCATGGACCGGTTCAACCTTGCCTACCTCAAGGCCCGGCTCTCCCTGAATCCGCCGCCTCCGGAGCCGCCTGCGGGTTTGCAGCCGGCCGGGGTTCTGGCCCCCCTCTTCTTTTCCGAGGATAAGCCCCACCTCCTCTTTACCCAGCGCACCTTGACGGTGCGGGATCATCGGGGCCAGATTTCCTTTCCCGGCGGGGTGCGGGCCGCCCGGGACCCCCATCTTTTGGGCACCGCGCTCCGGGAAGCCCGGGAAGAAATCGGCCTGGACCCGGAAAAGGTGGAGGTCCTGGGGTCTCTCAAACCCATCGCCACCGTCACCGGCTACTGGATCACCGCGTTTGTGGGCCTGATTCCCTATCCCTACGAGTTTCACCTCAACTCCCGGGAGGTCAAAAGGCTGCTCCTGCTGCCCGTGGAAGGTTTTTGTGTTCCCCGGCGCTGGAATTCTGGTGATTATACTTATAATGCTAAGACCGTGCGGGTCTGTTGCTGGAAGCATCGCGGCACGGTGATTTGGGGGGCCACCGCCCGTCTGCTCCTGGACTTTCTGGCCCGCCTGGGGGAAAACCCTTTCCCTGAAGACCGGGATGTCCCCTGTGCGGACTGATCTGGCCGAAAACGGAAAATAAAAAATTCACCACAAAGGCACAAAGACACAGAGGACACAGAAAGTTAAAAGGGGGCGGGGTTCACCCGCCCCCTTTTCATTTTTCTCTGTGTTTCTCTGTGCTCTCTGTGCCTCTGTGGTGAAATCTTTTAAGTACTGCCGTTGACCCCGCCGTTGATGAGCCGCACCACCGCCATGTCCGGGAAGTAATCGATGATGTTCAGGCAACCGTAGTTCTGGTCCAGGCGGAAGAGGTTTTGCAAGGAGAGGCCCAGGGCCTCGCTGAGGATGACCCGGTTGAGGCCCGCGTGGGCCACCAGGAGAAAGGCTTGTTCATGGTGCTGCTCGATCAAACTTTGCAGCGCGGGCAGGGCCCGGGCCTTAAGGTCCATGAGGCTTTCGCCGCCGGGGATGCGGAAGTTGGGGAGGTCCTGGAAGCGGGCCTGGAGGTCTTCCGGGTAGTGCTCCGCGATCTCCTGGAAGCTCAGGCCCTCCCAGACCCCGAAGTGGATTTCCCGGAACTCGGGGAAGGTTTGGGGCGTAAGCTCCCGGCCCCGGCAGATGATCTCCGCCCCTTGAACGGCCCGGGTGAGGTCCGAGGCATAGACCCCGGCCAGGTCCACCTCCCGGAGTTGGGCCGCGGCCTCCTCCAGTTGCTTCACCCCCTGGGGGCTCAACTCGATGTCGTTGTTCCCGTGATAGAGGTGGGTGTGCCCGTCGGCCACCTGGCCGTGGCGCAGCAGATAAAGGCGGGTGGGCGTGAGAGAACCCTTGGCGCGCAAGGCTTGGAGGCGCATGGTAATAATTTCAACCTTTTAAAAATAGCCTGATTATTAAAACCTAGTCATAAATAAGGTGACAATGACAAGGCCTTTTTTTACCCCCCTTTTCTCAAGGGGGGCAGGGGGGATTAGAATAACCTCCTGATAATCCCCCTAAATCCCCCTTTAAAAAAGGGGGACTTGAACTTTCCCGGCCAGGGGCATCGGCGTAATTTAAACCCATTTTATCATGAGCAAGACATCAGGCCATTATTTCTCCCCCTCCCCACGGGGGGAGGGGGTTGGGGGGAGGGGGGCGACTTGGGCAGGTGTTCGATCCCTAAGAAAAAGTCGCCACCCCCACCCTGACCCTCCCCCCTTGTATAGACCGGGGACATGGGTAACACATGTTCGGAGACATGGGTAACAGTATAATGGCGGATCGTCTCTTTGGAGGTCGGTCATGCCGTGGC
>Ga0299912_10000773_pt1 | contig 26158 bp, 43 predicted proteins | sample RVTome_2_FD_207667 | JGI IMG/M metagenome (GOLD analysis project Ga0299912, IMG submission 207667) | Soil microbial communities from uranium-contaminated site in the Upper Colorado River Basin, Wyoming, United States - RVT95D214 (version 2) ... | reverse complement strand
TTGACCAGAAAAACAGCCAGCAACCCACAGTATTATTATAAGGACCGGAATAATCACCCCTTTTCTCATCTTAATCGCCCCCTTCCATTTCTGATTCCTTTAATTTTATGTTCTCCAGGAACGCCTCCACGTTTGACTCCAGAGCCGTGATTTGTTTTTCTTTTCCGCTATCCAGGATTCTAAGCACCTTGCCCACAAACTCTCTCCTCAATCTATTGTCAGGATTTCGCCTTTCAGGAAAATGATCTGGAGGGGGTTCCCTAACCAGAGGCATACCCTCGGCGGCCACGGGGGTTCGTTTTTCCTCTGGTTTTTGAAATCGCATTATCTTCTCATATATATCGGCCCGTGGAACAGATTTCCCCGTTCGATATCTGCTTAACTGGTCCTTATTCACTCCAACCATTTTAGCAAAATCATCGAGCTTAATTTTCCCAATTTTGCAGCGGATGTTCTTTGCTATTTCCCCTTTATTATCGCTATCTTTCATAGAAAAAGACTAATTAGTTATTTTTCTCTTGACAAAGTAGACTGATTCGTTTATATTCTCACCATCCTATATTTAACTTAAACCCTATGACAAAAAAAATTCAGCGAATCATGCGGGAGCACGGCCTGACCCAAAAACAGACAGCAAAGGACCTGGGTGTCACAGAGACCTGGGTTTCGCTGGTACTGCACCGAAAAGGGAAATCGATGCGGGTGCTGCGGTACATTGCGACACGAACTGGCTCCAGGGTTGAGGAATTGATCCCCGAAAATAGAAAGGTGGCGTGATCCCAAATGGCGCATAGAGCAATTCCACCCAAGAATAAAGAGGCGCCTCGGCGCCGAGGGAGGCTGGGGATCGATAAGTCTTGCAAAGGGCTATTTCTCGATTCCTGGCCTCTTCTATTCTGAAACGATATTAAATTTTTTTTGGCGTGTCAATGACTAAAAAAATCATAAATTCGCCCCTCAACCCTGGCCCACTTTTTGAGTGGGTGAAGAAAGCCCAGGCCCTCTCCAGCCAATCTTCCAATCCTCCTCCGGGAAGCCTTGATATCGATACCGAGTTTCGCGCTGCGGTCTCGGCCGATATCAAGGTTTGTCCCCTTTCGCGCTATCAGATCGCCGCGAAGATGAGCGAACTTGCCGGCCAGGAGATCACCGAATCGATGCTCTATAACTGGACGGCCGAATCTCACGAGAAACACAATATGCCCTGCAAATTTCTGCCGGCCTTTGTCGTAATTACGGGCGGGCGAAGGGCGTTTGAATGCTTGTCCAGGAGATCCGGACTTTTTGCGCTGCCAGGTCCGGATGCGCTAAGGGCAGAGATCCACAGACTGGATGAGCAAATTAAATCCCTCCAGGAGGAGAAGTCGAAAAGGAAAATCTTTCTTAAGGAAATTGATAAATGAAAAGGAGGACTACTTATGAAAACAATTGAGATTTCGATTAAAAGTGTTAGCCCATTACTTCAACATCGATTTCCAGAAGAGAGCCAGGGGACAAAAACCAGAAGGAAGAGCGCCACATCAGACGACAAAGAAGTGGAGACATCATTATATAGGCTCCCCGACGGGACGATTTATCAACCATCCACCCATGTCCTTGGAGCCATAAGGGCCGCTGCTGCACGTTTTCAGATCAAAGGAAGAAATAAAGCTACATATAAAAATATTGTAAGCGGCGGAGCGGTGGTGATTGAACCTGACGCTATCCCTCACGTTTTTCAAAAATGGGAAATCGACAGCCGTCCAGTTGTTGTTCCCGCAACCAAAGGGAGAATAATCCGTAAGCGGCCATGTTTAAGAGAATGGGCATTATCATTTAAACTTTTTTTGGACGAAGAAGAGCTTCCCGTGGAAGTTTTGAAGGAAATTTTTGATGTAGCAGGCCGCAGTGTCGGGATCGGAGATTTTAGACCATCCAAGGGCGGACCTTTCGGAAGGTTTTACGTTTCGAGGTTTGATGTTCAATGAGCCGAGGCATGGTGAGGCGCGGCTTGGTCAGGCAAGGTTATGTCTGGCAAGGCAGGGTATGGTTTGGCGGGGTACGGCGTCGCATGGTTGGGTTAGGTCTGGTGCGGCACGGTCTGGCGAGGCGGGAGGCCTTCTGGCCTCCCGAATTTAAGGAGAGATTCGGATGGAAGAGAAATCTTACAAAAAAATTGCGGCGGTTGAAAAGACGTGTGCAATTTTAAAATTCTTGGGGAACACAAAGGAACCGGCATCGGCGCAGGACATTGCAAACACAACGAGCCTGGCTCTTGGAACTACGATGTGCCATTTGAGCACCTTGAGCGATTTTGGCTTCGTGCAGCGGATTGGAGACCATTGGCGAATCGGGACCGGTCTCGCGCTGATCTGGGCGCGGGTGAAGTCAAACCTCGAAGGCGAGAAGATGCTGATTGAAAGTCAGATCAAAGAACTGGATTCCGGGTCAAGCCCGGAATGACAGACATAGAGGAGGGCAAACGATGGGAAACAAACCGAAGAGCCAGAAGCCAACAGATGAGAGTATCGCAATTGTTGACCGGGCCGTAAGAATGGCCACCGAGATAAAAGACCAGGAGATAACGCGACTCCAGGAGAAGTTATCTCTATCTCCGTGGATTTTCGAGACGGTTGGCAAGATCAAGAGCATGATGTTCTCTGAAGAACAGGCCAAATTATTCAAGATACTTTTTCTAAAGAGGGCCAGAGAATCCAAAGACTATCGTGAAGTATACGGGATGACCTGGGAAGCGTTCTGCAAATGCGTTGGCGTTAGCGATAGAACCGCGGATCAATGGCTCAAGGATTTAGAACAACTTACGGTAACATTTTCCGCAAAGTTTGCGGATTTTTCTGGATGTGATTTCAATAAAATCAAATACTTAGCTAAGGCAGTTTCCGCAAACATTGCGGAAATTAAGGGTAACACCATCATCTACCAGGGGGAGGAAATCCCCCTCACGCCGGAGCATAAAGACGAGATCCAGGCCCTCCTGGAGAAGCTCGAAGAGTCCTATAAGGCTCAGCTCGAGGAGAAGAGCGCCGTCATCCGGACCAAAGACAAACTGATCCAATCTCAGGGCGACCTGGTCCACCGCCAGGAGAAAACAATCTCCAAATTTGAAAGAGAGGCTGCGAAGCAGGGCCTCACCCTCGAGGAAGATGCCTTCATCAAAAAGGTTGAAAATCTCCGCATAGGATTCGATGGCTACATGCTCAGTCTCGATCCCGACAGAATCGAGGAGCTCCTTCCCAAAAGCAAACCTACCCCGCGAATGGTCTCATCTTACATTGCAGCGCTCAAATACATGAAGATGCAGATCCTGGCGGCGCACGATGCGGCCATCGAGTCCTATGCCGATCCTTCTATGCTGCCCGAGGAGGAATGGCAGCCCCCTCCGGATGCCCGCGCGCCCGTCTATCCGAAACACCGATCCAATAAAGCGGAGGCGTAGATAAAAAACAGCCCTGAACCACACCCCGCACCACGTAGGATGCGGGGCAAGTAGGATTCAGGGCCAAGGGGGCAACCATGTGGCGATTGGAAATGGTGGAAAAACTAAAAGAGGTAGAGCCGGAACAGAGAAAAAGCGTGCTCGCCTCCTATTCCGGCAAGACGGGTTACGCGCCGCAGGCCCTCTACCGCATCGCGCGAGAGAATGGTTTCTCAACGGGTCGCAGAAACAGGACCGACAAAGGGAAGAGCGACCTCACCAAAAATCAAATTGAATTTGTAGCCTCGCTCATCCATGCCACGAGGCGCGAAGTTAAAGGACCCATCATGCCGGTTGAATGCGCACTTGAGATCGCCATCGATAACGAGATCATCGACCCGGGACAAATCTCCACGGCCAGGATGACCGATCTTTTGAGGGAGCATCAGATCAGCAAGAAAGCCTTGAAGGCGCCGGAGCCGTGCACGGCCATGCGATCGCTCCATCCCAACCACGTCCACGTCTTCGATGTCTCAGTCTGCGTGCAATATTACCTCAAGGACGGAAAATCCATGCGCATTATGGATGAGCGCGACTTCTACAAAAACAAGCTCGATAAATACCTGGAGATCAAAACCCGGATTCTTCGTTATGTGATCTGCGATCACTTCTCCGGGGCTTTCTACCTTTATTACTATGACGCCCGCGGCGAGAGCTCCGACCTTCTCTATGATTTTGTCAGCCGGGCCTGGGCCTATAAAAATGACGAGCGATATCCCTTCAGGGGAGTCCCGTTCGCCCTTTTGATGGACTCGGGCGCCGCCAATACGAGCGGCCGCACGGTTACTTTTTTAGAGAGACTCGGCATCGAGATCCCTCCCGGCCTTCCCTATAACGCGCGGCGCCAGGGAGCGGTCGAGGTACTCCATAATATCATCGAATCCCGCTTTGAGAGCAAGCTCCGGATCCAGCCCGCCCACAACGTAGAAGATCTCAACCAATGGGCGCGTGACTTTATGATCTACTTTCAGGCCACAAAACGGCATCGCCGGCACAAGATGACCCGGACGGAGTGCTGGCTCCTGATCCAGGAAGATCAACTGCGAGAACTTCCCCAAAAAGAGATCCTCCAGGACCTCTATGCGAACCCGGAAGAGGAGCGCACCGTCGATGCCTTCTACGAAATCAGCTATCGGGGCAGACCGTATCGACTCAAACATATACAAGGACTTTTTCGCGGGGCAAAAGTGATGGCGATCCTCAAACCCTGGAAGTGGCCCAGGATCGATGTTTCCTATAACGAACAGATCTTTGAAGCGTCGCCTACCGAGATGCTTCCGAGCGAGCTCGGGGGCTTCAGGGCGGACTCGGCAATCATCGGCCAGGAATATAAGGCGCCGCCGGAAACACTCACCCAGCAGGCCGTCAAACGATTCGAGAATATGGCCTATGGGGAGGCCAGTTCGGAGTCAGGAGTTCGGAGTTCGGAGAAAATACCTTTTGCGGGACTCAAGGTCTTTGGGCACCAGGCCGAGAAGGTGGGGAATCTATCCTTTATAGAGAAGCGCGGGACTCCCATTGAAGTCGATCACGCGATCGCCGAGACGCAGATCTCTTTCACTGAATTTTTGAAGCGGCTAATCCAGCGCGTGGGGCCGATTTCCAAGGAGACGAACCAGGAGCTGAGGGGGAGGTATGGGGAGAGTGTGAGTGTAAGTGAGGCGGAGGCGGTGATCGGCGAGATGGAGGCGGGAACGACGCCAGAAGGCACCTGCGAGCAGGAGCAGAAGGCGGTAGGCAGTGAGAAATAACTTATGACGTTTGCGCAGGCTTATATGATCATTGTCGGAACCGCTTTGGGGATCATGGGTATCCTTTGTCTCGTCATTCTGTTGAGAAGAGAATGGAAGAAGAGAAAAAGGCAATAGGCAATGGGCAATGATCAATGGCGACCCCGAACCACGTAGGGTTCAGGGCAAGGAGGGAGGTGAAACCGAATGTCTAACGGAGTAGCGGGGCGAAAAGCATTCAAAATGCCTGAGAGTCCAATCGTTTTAAAAGAACTTATTTTGCAGTGCGGCATCAACCAGACCGCGATATCAGAAGTGGCGGACGTCTCCCGACCATTATTCAGTCTTACTTTAAACCGGGGATATATCCCGCCCAGGTCAGACGATTTTCAAAAGAGAATTGAAAAGTTTATCTCCAAAAACCAGAGGGCCATGCACTGGTTGATCGAGCGCGGCCTTGAGGCGAGCGACGTCTGGATGCCCACGGGTACGCCGATGAAAAAACACGTCATGCCGGCGGGCTTCGGGGCCAAAGTTGCCGCCGGGTTTAGAAATCATGGATTTATTCAAGGCGATCCATTACGGATCGTCGTCAACTGGGAGGTAGAAATGATCACATCAGAGGCGATGAAGCATTTCAAGATTTTTAGAAATCCATTTATCGACGATATCGAAAAGGATTCCGATATCTATATGTCCGACGAGCACCGCTACATCGAGGCCGCCATGCTCGACTGTGCGCGGCATGGCGGATTTCTGGCAGTGATAGGAGAGGTCGGATCGGGCAAATCCGTCATAAGAAGAAAAGTTGTCATCCAACTCCAGAAGGATGGCGATGTGCTTGTCATCTATCCTCAAATAATCGACAAGAGAAAGGTCACCGCGGCATCGATCTGCGATGCCATCATCATGGACATCAGTTCAGAGAAAACGAAAATAAAACTGGAGCAAAAAGCCAGGCAGGTGCAAAAGCTCCTGCTCGAGCGCTCGAAACAGAATTACCGATCCGTCTTGATAATCGAAGAAGCGCATGATTTGCCGATTGAAGTGCTCAAATATTTGAAACGATTTTACGAGCTGGAAGATGGGTATCGGAAACTCCTGGGTATCATCTTGATGGGGCAGATAGAATTGAAATATGCCTTCAACGAGGCACAGCACGTGGACCTGCGGGAGGTTATCCGGCGGGTCCAGATCGCCGAGATCTCCGGCCTGAATGGTCATATTAAAGAATATTTGAATTTGAAGTTTAAGCGTGTCGGTTCAGAGATGGACAAAATTTTTGACAATGGCGCCCTGGGCGCCCTGGCAAAACGGCTGACATCGAAGGACCGGCAGAATAAAACCATCTCTCACGCCTACCCGCTCCTCGTCAATAACTATGCGGCTAAGGCGATGAACCTGGCGACAGATATGGGCGAAGCAAAGGTGACGGAAGAGGTCGTCATGTCTATTTAGCGAAACGCCCTGAACTACGTAGAGTTCAGGGCTAAAGGAGAGGAGGAACTCATGGAAAATTTTGATATGGAAAACGCAAGACCACAAAAAGGAAATTACGGAACGATTCGCACGACTCCGGAGGCGATTGTCCGGGAGCACCGGGAAAGGTGGCTTAATTTGGAAGCAAGAAAGCAAATAAATACGGACAGCATTTTAGACAGGGAAATCAAACGAATTGAGATTGAGCGCAGATTAATGATGGTGAAGATGCTGTGGAAACTCCGGAAGATGATTAATCGAATTAACTGGACCGTCGCCACCGAATGGCTCTGCTGGACGCTGGTAATTTCGGCCCTTGCAACCATTATCGGGGTCGTGGTTTTTGGCCCGACATCATGGAGGGAATTTTGGAAATAAAAGGAGCATTGTCGATGAACCAGAAGGCACCTGCGAGCAGGGACAATGAGCACCCTGCACCACATGGGGTGCAGGGCACGGATGACCTTAGGTATTACCTCGCATGTCCGATGAGGAAGGGGCATCCCAGGATCGCGGTGACGGTCTGTCATAAACAGAAATGCTTGTGGCTCACTTCCGATGGCGGAAAACTGAGATGCAGTTACGGAGATCCCAATGCCAGGAAATAAAAAGACCTTTATATGCCCGATGCCCAAGAAGCCGAGAAGAATTTCTATCGGCCAATGTCTTGACTGTCCATTTGTCGCCGCGATCGTGGAAGAGAAAAGGCAAACAATAAACATTGCCTGTGGTTTTCCGGGACAGAAAGGGAAGCGCCCATGAACCACGCAGGGTTCAGGGCTTGCCCTGCACCACGCCATGCACCACGTAGGGTGCATGGCGTGCCCATGAACCACGCAGGGTGCATGGCTGGGAGGATGAATAATGAAAAAGTCTAAGGATCACAAAATATCAATCATGCTTGGGAAAGCATTAAGGGAAATGGCCCTGGGATTACGGCTGCGACCCATAATGATGATACGGTTCTCACCCATAAAGATAGAAACGGGTAAAAAGATCGTAGAAAGAATGAAGATAAAATATCCCCTCAAAAGAGATGCAAGGGGAAGAATGATGAAAGCCGGAGCATGAGCAAATGAAAATCAAAGTCCATCAGGAAAAACCAAAGGAATGGGGGCCGATCAGGCAGGGCATTTTCTGGGCTGCGTTTTGTATTTTGCTGGCTCTGGCAATGTTTGAGGCGGGATGGATCCTGCGCGATTTTCAGAAAGACAGCCACAGCGAAAGGATCACAAAACTCGAGCAGAAATTCGCCGATCATGACGGAAGGGTTGTGATTCTGGAAGGCCGTCAAAACAGAGAAAAGAAATGACGGGAGTCGAGGAGAGAATCAAATTGTTTTTGGAGAGCTGGCGCGAGACTCATTGTGCGATCTGCCAGGGGCTGCTCCCGGACGGCAAATTCATCATAATCGATGGGAGACTCCATTGTCTGGGTTGCCATGATAGAAGAACGAATGAAACGAATGATAACGAATTGGTCGAATAAAACCATCCATGTTTTTATAAAAACATTCGTGTTTATATGGACACATTGACTAACCTCGAATCAACCATTTTGCGATTCCTCGAGGCGCACCAGGGGAAGGAATTTGCGATCTCGCGGGCGAGACTCGTCGAACAACTCAATACGGAATGCGGAATGCGGAATGCGGAATTAGATCCGAACTCCGGAATCCGAAATCCGAAATGGCATGAACGCAAAATCCGCGAGACGATCAAACATCTCACCACGCAGCACGGCTTCGCCATCGGAAGCTGTCACAACGGGTATTTCATGGCGATCACTGCCGAGGAGATCGAGGGCGTTTGCAAATATTACGATGGCTATGGTTTGAGCTCGCTTTTCGTTTCGTCGAGACTCAGGAAAATCGAAATGCGAGAGTATCTGGGGCAATTATCCTTGAAATTCGGAGGTTAACCCCTCCACCCCTCCCCTTAAGCTAAGGGGAGGTTGGGTGGGGTTATGGAAGGAGGTCAATATGGATTTGAAAATCTGGTTGGCATTTGGGGTTGGGCTTTTTATTGGTGGCTGCGGGATGGCAATATTGATCGGATATGTTGAATCATCGGTCAAGAAACTGCGGGAGGACACCGAACGATGGTGGGAAGAGAATCAACATCTCTATGCCATGCCATATGCAAGAAGATTACCGAGAGTCTTCATCGGCCAATTTGAGATAGATGGCAGAACAGCAGAACTGAAAAATAGGGAGGAATCATGAATCTAACGGAAATAGAACGGTTGGCAAAGGAATTCTCTGATGCGCGGACGGTCCTGCGCGATCGAGTCGAGGTACTCGAGGAGGGGATGCGAGCACTCAAAAAGCGATATCTTCCCGGGATCCGAAACGCTGTCGAGAGGGCGAAGGAGATCCGGGCGAAGTTTGCGGACGGCATCAATGATAGCCCGGTCCTCTTCCTCAAGCCCCGGACCATGACGCTCTTCGGAATCCGCTTCGGAATCGAGAAACAAAAAGGCAAACTGGAATGGGAAGACAAGAACATCGTGATAAAACTCATCAAGAAGCTGTTTCCGGATTCCTGGGAGACCTACGTCAAGGTCAAAGAAGATCCAATGAAGAAAACCCTGGGCACTCTTCCGAGCGCGGATCTCAAGAAGCTCAGTATCCAAGTCACAGAGACCGGCGACGCCGTGGTGATCAAGCCCGTGGATAGCGAGGTAGATAAGCTGGTCGATGCACTGCTGAATGAAAAAAAGAACGAGGAAGAAGGCATAGATGAGTGAGCGCGTCGCCAAACAAGTGAGGCGGGAAATAAGAAAGAGGTTAAGAACTGATTTTGACAAATTCACAGAGGCCGTCCGAGATTTACCCTTCACCTCCAGGGTGAGGTTCTGTCTCAGGATTTTAATTGGCCGGCCGAGGATGGGAAGGAGGCAATCATGACGATACCGATGTCGCAGGGAGTTATTTTTGTACGTTATTACGGAGGCACATACATTGCCAGATTCCAGGGCAAGACCGCGAGCTGCACACAGGGCCAGAAGCAAGCGGCAGAAAGAGTGGCGGGAAAAGTCATGGGCAAAATGGCGTACACAATCGAGAGATGCGGAAGTGACTATGCCTGGCAAGTCGTATGTGAGGAATGATGACGACAAGCAGATATATTGAATTTTCACTGGCGGGTCAAGGGAAGAAGACTCAGGTCTGGCACGTCCATTCCAAGAACCACGGCTCATTCTTAGGTTACATCAAATGGTCCGGTAGGTGGCGGCAATACGCTTTCTTTCCGGCAGCCGAGACGGTCTGGAATCCGGAATGTCTCAAGGACATTTGCGATTTCGTGCGCAATTTAATGGATGACTGGAGGAAGGGCAAGGTGAAGTGATGATCAAAGTGCTGATCGGGATTGCTATTGGGATTTTTATCGGGGTCTTTTTTACCGTAGACTACTACGAAGATCGATACATCAAACTAAGGTCAGAGATTATTCTGGCTACGGGGACAGACATTTCATATCCCTATAAGGATGATGAGCAAAAAACTCAACAACTCTTGGTTTCATGGGGAATAGCGAGGGCCGACGATGAATAGTGCGCAACGGATGTGGGAAGGAGCCTACTGGGATGATAAATGTAAAGTCTATCGCACAAAAAAAGGAATCTGTTTCCACATCTATGGTGGCACGTGCAAACACAGATGCTGCAAGCAGTGTCGTCGTCGAGAATGTAACTCCCGATGTTTGAATACAGAGATCCCAACCCACGGAGAGAAGGGCCTGGAGGATAGGGATGCAGCCCGCCTAACTCCGTTGCGGCGGGCGTTCACGAGCCGGCGGAAGGTGCCCAAGACGGAGATCGCGAAAGGCCCCGGGGCCACATAGACCCTGAAAAAAGAATGCCCCCGGTGATCCGGTAGCCGGGGGAATTCAAGGAGGACAAAGCAATGGCATCTGGAAATATCGTGATAGATGTGAAAGCTATTTCTTCAAAATTATTTCCCGAAGAGGAGGAGAAGAAACTCAAAGACGCCTTTTATCCAAAACCCAAATGCCCTGATTGCGGGGGAGAAAAGTTTCTGCGGGGACCACGCGGCGGGTTGGCTATGAACATCAAATGCGCGAATCCGGCCTGTGGTTCAGAATTCAATGTTTGTCCCGTGATGAGATCTATTGAAAGGATTTAATGCCCCAGATTAACAATCTCCAAAAAAGTTTGATTCACATCGGGATCGCGGATCTCGGGATCGATGACGAAACCTATCGATTGATGCTCAAAGAATACGGGGTCGATACCTGTAAGGATTTACAGTATGCCCAGGCGTCGGCGTTGATCGATGAGTTGAAGAAGAAAGGATTCCGGATTAGGAGCAGACGAATAAGGAAGCCAGGAAGGCAGGAAATAAAAAAATCATCGAACGTAGTATTTTTGCCGACGAGGCAGCAGCTCGGAATTATCGAGCATTTGCGGCACGATGTACAGTGGCGGGTCCACGACGGTTATCATCGATGGATCAAGAAATTTCTCGGCCGCACGTACATCAAAACCGAGAGAGAGGGCCAGAAGGTAATCGAAGCGCTCAAGGCGATGAAGAAAAGGCAGCAGGATGAGTTTGTGAAGAGGTGTGCTGACGCACAGATGAAGAGATGAAGAGATATCCATTCAAAACACAGAGAAGATATGGAAAAAGAGATCTCATCATCCCGCTGCCAAAAATAGAGCGTCTTTGTTTGAAATGCGAAACTAAGTTTATGGCAAAAGGCACGGTCAACAGAATCTGTCCGAGATGCACCGTTGGGAATTCGAATCTTTGAGAGAAGAACAATTATGGCATTCGTTAGGATGGGAATCTGCAAGAACAAGGAATGCAGGGCAGTTTTTGAGAAGAAGGCTCCCAATCAACTCTATTGCAGGGATTGTAGTTATTGGAAGAAATATGAAGGTGGTTCGGTCATGAAGGCTCTCTATCAGATCGAAGGAAAACTCAAAAAAGAGGCTGATCGATCCGGCAACCCCAGGGTGTGGACGGCGAAGGAATGCTCGCAAGACTTTTTGAAAAGTTTGATACCGAGCAGATAATTGCGGAATGCGCCCCTCAAGATCACTGGGGCCACGGAGTGGGATTGCGGAATGCGGAATGTAAAACATTTCAAAAGATTTCAGAAGGAGCGGGCGGAATTGAAGCCGCTTAGGTGCCGCCGGTGCCGGAAGATCGTCTTGCAGGGGGAAGTCAAGAAGATCCTCCTCGATTGCCCGCACTGCGGGGAGCCGAATCTCGTCGATAATTCCGCCCCTGCGGGATGAAACATTTTGTCATTTGGGAGACATAATTTGTCACCCTTGGGGGATTTGTGAAAACTAATCCATCGAAATCATTGAATATTATTACCAATCCTTTTGGCACGGTAGATGCACATACCACATTGTGAACACAAAATGGATACAAAATGGAGACAATGCGGTAAGGAGGCCATAATGAAGGCGACAAGAAAAATAATTAAGATTGAAGGACTGGCTGGCTTGGCCCTGGAGGCTCTCAGGGCCATCAGGAGGCTCGAAATCGTCTGGGCCATGCACCACGTAGGATGCATGGTGCAACCCTTGAACCACGCCATGCACCACGTGGGATGCATGGTGCAACCCTTGAACCACGTCGGGTTCAGGGCATTGGGAGGTGGAAAATGAAAACGAAGCCATTTTGTCGCTGCGCTTGCTGTGATCAAGAATTTGATTCAGAAGAATCGTGTCGGGAGCATTTTAGATCGGACGAGCATAATGTGGTAGCCATCCCGGCATGGATCCGGTACGTCGCCAAAATGCACCGGGATAGCGAAAGAAGAAACAATGCAGCCATGCAAAGAAAATCCCTTGACAGTATGTCCACATCGTGGTAAGTATGAATCATTATGGAAAAAAAGAAGGCCGATGCACACATCCGGCTGGGGAAAAAAGAAAAGGCGATGGCCCTGCGACAGGCCGAAAGGCGCGGCCTCACACTCTCGGCGTATATTAGGATGCTGATCTATGAAAAGGAGAATGGATTCCGTGAGGAGTAGAACGAAATGATTTATGATAAATATCTTAAGAAATTTAAGGAATTTATAATGCATCCTAAGCAACGGCTGGAAGTGGAAAAAAAAGATGGAATCGTTACGATCCGGCTCGGGAAGAAAGAGAGAGCGATGGCCCAGCGGCAAGCCGAAAAACTCGGCCTGACGCTCTCGGCGTACATCAGGATGCTGATTTACGAGAAGGAGAACGCGGAAATAATGAACGTTAAACGATGAACGATGAACCCAAGCCAGTGAGCGCCAGTTGAGCGCTTGAGTCCCGAGGGGACTCCTGGTGATAAAAATAGAGAGGGCCGCTGAGCCCCTGGATTGCCGATTGATTCTTGGTAGTCCAGGGGCTTTTTTGTTCTCCCCGCACCACGTTGGGTGCGGGGCTTCGCCCTGCGCGATGTTGGGTGCAGGGCTTCGGGAGGCAAAATGATCATTACGCACTGGACGCATATCATGATTCATCATTCGGCAACCGCAGACGGCCGCACGTTCGATTGGCAGGGAATGAGGCGATATCAAATGTCCTGGCGGATCGATGGCACAAGCGTGACGAAGGCGGAATATGATCGAAGGTTGGCGATTAAGGATGGTAAAAGATTCGAGCCGCCCTGGAGAGATATTTCTTATCATTTTGGAAGCGAGAAGATCAATGATCAACATGAGATCCTCGTTGGCAGACCACTCGACCAGGACGGGGCGCATTGCATTGGGATGAACGACAGGGCCATCGGGATCTGCTTCGTTGGAAATTTTGACGAGGCCCACGTGCCGCCGGATCAATGGGCGGCCGGAGTTCTTTTTGTGAGAAGCCTGTGCCGGATTTTGTTGATTCCGGCAACGTGCGTTGTCCCGCATCGGGATTACGCTCAGAAAACGTGCCCAGGGAAATTGTTTGATATGGATCTCTTTAGAAGGGATCTGGTGAGGATCGCATGAAGCTAAAGATCATTGCCGATGATGGATCGATTCAGGGTTGGTTCGTGGCGTTTTTGATCACATTTTTGCGATTGGTGGTTTACGTGGCAAACTACTTCATTCAGGGATTGCCAGAGATCGAGGCGAAAGTGGGGTCTTCATTCACATCGTTCTGTTTGCTCAGCGTCGGAAGCTGGTTCGGCTATAAAATCGTCAAACCTTTAACAACAGGAGGTGAATCAAAATGAGTACAGGATTAGCTATTGGATTGGTTGCAGTCGTGTGTTTAGTTGCTGGATGGATCGGTCGATGGTACTGGGTCGAAAAGAGAGGGCATAAGGCATGAAAATTCCCTGGAAGCTTATCGCCGTCGCCATCGGGGTTTTGATCGTCCTTGTGATGATCGCCTACCCGAACCAGGTCGCCAAAAAATACTTTGGCATGCTCGTCGATCAAATCCGTGTGGATCAGTCCAATATCGTCAAGACACTGGAAGAGAGTGTGACAAAGCGCGAGATAGAAATTGGCGACCTCGAAAAAAAGGTCGAGATAAACCGGATACAGCAGGCCCAGGTCAGAGCCGAAAATGACCGGCTCAAAGGGAGGCTCCTTGAACTTCAGACTCAGCGCGAGACGATTGTTATTTCTGGCGATCCTGATCGCATCGTTGACGAGCTGCGCAGGCTTGGCTTCAGCACAGCCCGTCGCGGGTGCAAATGATCCTATATGTGAGGACATATCCGATGCCCAGGAAATGGTCCGTCGTCTTACGGATTATGACCTCCTGCGAGAGATGGATCAGGTCAAGGATCAGCGGATTGCGAATCTTGAGAAAGAGAACGAGCTTCTCAAGCGCGAAAACGAGCTGAAGGACCGGATCACTGCCCTCAAAGATATGATCATCGAGGCCAAAGATAAAGCCTTTCTGGATATGAAAGAGATAGCCGATCGGGCGATCGCGCTGGCGACCATAGGGAAAAAATCGGTTTGGGATGAAATCCTTGAGTGGGTCATCCGGGTCGCGCTTTTTGCGCTCGGGGTTTTTGCGGGGGGGTAAAAAATGAAAGCAATAAAGAATATCATCATTGTTTGTTTGATCGGGGCGCTCTTGGCGGGATGCGCGCATCAGATCCGGATTGCGAATAGCGATATCCAGGCTGGAAAAATGAAAGCGGGCGAGGCTTACATCGCGCCGGTCGATGGCTGGTATGTCTCCGATAAAAGCCTGACCGAGATGCTCATGGCGATGGAATATTTCCGCCTCCAGTGGAGCAAGTGCGAGGAGAGATGATGGAACTCGCCATCAGAAATCTATTTATCGACGCTTGCAATAACGCATTAAGATGGGGTCCGGGACTGCTGATCGCGCTGGTCATGCTTTACGGGGCATACAAGCTGTTGCTTCGTCTCGGCAGAGACGTAGGGGCGAAGGTCGTGGAGGCGATGGAGAAACCCGCTGCGGCGCTCAATCAGCAGGCAGGCAGCATGGACCGGCTGACGCGGTCCATCGATAATTATGTGAGCCGGGATGCGACCGAGCATCAGGAAATTATTATTTTGCAAAAAGTAATTCGCCGGGAGCTAATGGAAACGAGAAACGATTTGACGACGATGAAGGCGCAATCCGAGAGAATAGAAAACCGTTTGAAGGAGATTCCAGATGGTCGATCTTAGGACTGAGACTCATCGAAGAATAAGGGGCCAGATCCTTCAGCTCCTGAGAGAGTATCATCCGAATTTTATCGATGTGGTGACTCTCCAGGGCGTGCTGGACACATGCGGATATCCGGTTCCCAGGGATACGCTGAACAGTTACCTCGCCTATCTCGAGGAGATCGATACCGTCAAATTGCGGGAAAAAGTTTTTGGAAAAATGAAGACCAAACAAGTCGTCATCAAGGCGCGGGGTTTTAAACTGATTGACGGGTATGAATCCGATAGCGGGGTTGCCGTAGGGGAATGAAAGGGAAATCCGTATTTGCAGAATCAAGAGAATTGGCTTTCCGTTGCTACCAGAAATGCGGCGGCAATGTCGAGGCGACGCTGAGAGAGCTTGAGAAAGAGGGGCTCAAGCTCTCGAAGCCGACGCTCTATGAATGGATGGAGAAATTCAATTTCAAGGAGCGTTTGAAAAACGCCGACGCCGTGGCCCAGGAGGCAAGCGATGCGAAGATGCAATACCGCGAGAAGATCCTCCTGGATTTGAAGAAGCAGAAAGAGCGTTATGATGTGTACTTTGACAGCATCGCCCCTCAGGTCGATAACCAGGCTCAATATGCTTATGACAATCTGGTCAAGACGATCTGTGATATCCAGAAGGCCATCGACGAGAAGCCGGATCTTTACCGGATGGCTCCGATTGTCATGGATGAATTTGTCCGCTTCGTTAAGAAGGTGGTCAAGGAAACGCCCTCCCAGGCAACAGTTTTCGCCTTGATCGATCGATTCTTTGATGAGGTGAAACCGGAATAAAGTTCGGAGTTGGGAGTTCGGAGTTCGGAGAAAAAAAAGAATGAGCTCCAAAAAAGAGATTCAACAACAAATTAATCGGGTCAGATCGCGCATGCGCGCTGAGGCAAAGCCTTTCGAGGATACCTCTCCGGAGGCCCGGGCTGAGCGGCTTCGCCGTTCCAAGGAAGATGACTTCTCTTTCTTTAAGACTTATGTCCCGCATTACTTTACCACCGAGCCCGCGGAATTTCACGAAGAGGTGATCGAACTTACAAAAGTCCGGGATGAACCGGTTATTATCGCCGCGCCCCGCGAGCATGCAAAATCCACGCTCTGCACCTTTGCCGTTCCTGTTGCGGACATCTGCCTCGAGAGAAAGCATTTCATCATCATCGTTTCCGACACCGAGGACCTGGCCGCGGACTTCAACGTCTTCATCCAGCTCGAGCTCCAGGAGAACGAGAGGATCCTCGCCGACTTTGGGAATCTCAAGGGCTATAAGTGGGAGTCGAAAGACTTCACTACCAGAAACGGAATCCGCGTAAAGGCCCGGGGCCGTGGCCAGAGACTCCGTGGAATCCGAAACCGCCAATGGAGACCGGATCGCGTCATCATCGATGATTTCGAAAACGACAAGAACGTAAAGAACCCGAAGCTCATCAAAGAGGCCGTGGATTGGATCCTTACCGCTGTGCTCGGCTCATTGGCCGAGGGATATTCTTTGATGATGATCGGCACGGTGCTTGCAAAAAAATCCGTGCTCACCTGGTTCTTAAACGCCAAGGACGAAAACGACGAGCCTCTCTTCATCACCCGCGTGTACAAGGCGATCAAAGATGACGGCTCTCCTCTCTGGCCTGCAAAGTGGCCCATCGAGAGACTGCTCAAAAAGAAACGCCAGATCGGGACGCTCAATTTCAACAAGGAGTTTCAGAACGACCCGAAGGATGAAGAGGGACTTTTCCGGGAGGAATGGTTCAAATATTATGCGCCGGAAGAAATCGCAGGGAAATCCCTGGCGATCTACGACGCCGGCGACGCTTCGGTCGGTAAAAATGAGTCGGCTGATTACAGGGCTTTTGTCAAAGTGGGTCGCGCTCCGGACGGAACGATTTACGTTCTTCATGCGGATATCAAAAAACGGTCCGTCGATAGCTTCGTCACGACCGCCTACATCCGTCAGGATGAGCAGCCTGCCCTCGTGATCGGGGTCGAGACTAATTCCTTTCAGGCCGTGCTCATCATCCTTTTTAACAACGAGGCTAAAATAAGGGGCCGCCATTTGCCGATCAAAGAGATCGACAACACAGTCAATAAAGAAATTCGGATCACCAGGCTTTCTCCTTTTGTCGAGCGCGGAGTAATCCGATTTCGCAAGGGCCACTCGGATCAGGACCTGCTTGTTGAGCAATTGATCTATTTCCCATCGACCACGGTTAATGATGATGGTCCGGACGCTCTGGAGATGGCCGTCAGGTTGGCCGAGGCCTTTGCCGGAGGTCCGGTGCAATACGAGACCGTCCAGAAGCGGAGATTTGGAGAACAAAAAGGAGCGTATTGAAATTCGTGTAATTCGCTATCATTCGGTTCATTCGTGAAAGACATGAAAATCAAATTCAGTTTGAAAAAATGCCATTATTCGAGATTTTGCGTTTTAAGGGCATTAATCCGGAAGAGGCTGTATCAACCCCTTAAAAGGGTTGACAATTATGTCAACCCCCTGTCAACCGCGCTCACAGGGGCATTCCTGATGGGGGGATGAGGCAATAGCAGCATGAACACTCTTTTTGATCAATTTGGGCGTGAAATTCAGGTGGGCAAGAAGCCCGAAATGAGGGAGATTGCCGTCACCGCAATCAGGGACCGCTGGTCGCAATATCCCTCGAAGGGCCTGACCCCTGAAAAGCTCGCTTCGATCCTGGTTGAGGCGGACCAGGGGGACGTCTACCGCCAATCTGAATTGTTCGAAGACATGGAGGAAAAGGATACACATCTCAATGCCGAGTTTCAGAAGAGAAAAAATGCGGTGCTCTCGTTTGATTATGAGATTCAGCCGTACTCCGAAAGCGCTGAGGATAAGAAGATCGCCGAATTCCTGGAGGATGTGCTCTACAATCTTCCAAAATTCGAAGACGCCCTGCTCGATCTTCTCGACGCAATCCCAAAAGGTTTTGCCATGATCGAGCCGATATATGATTTTGCGAGCGGCAAAGTGGTGCTCTCCGATCTTTCGTGGATCCACCAGAAGCGCGCGGTCTTTTACGATCGAGGCGCCGCAGGCATTTGGCAAAAAACATTTGAGATGCCGAAGATCATCACCGAAGCCGAGCAGATCAACGGCGAGATTATGCCTCCGTTTAAACTCATCTATCACCGCTATAAGGCCCGCTCGGGATACGACACGAGAGCCGGCATCATGCGCGTCTGCTCGTGGATGTATCTCTTCAAAAATTACGCAATCAAGGACTGGGTCGCCTTCGCGGAAATTTTTGGGATGCCTCTTCGCCTTGGGAAATATGATTCGGGGGCAAGCAAAGAAGATAAGGAGTCCCTGATTGCAGCCATTCAATCGCTCGGAACGGATGCGGCAGGCGTCATCTCCAAGAACACGGAGATCGAATTCATCGAGACAATGAAGAATACCGGGACTCAAAATGTCTTCGATGTGCTGGCCAATTTCTGCGACAAGCAGATGAGCAAGGCGATTCTCGGCCAGACCCTGACGACGCAGGAAGGCGATTCTGGCTCTTATGCGCTCGGCAAGGTCCATAACGAAGTCCGACAGGATTTGACCCGGGGCGATTCGGAATCGCTTTCGAAGACGATCCGCTTTCAGATGTTTCGGCCTCTGGTGGGATGGAACTTCGGATGGGACAAACTCCTTCCCTGGTTCAAAATCCAATATGAGCCATCCGAAGATTTAAAAACCCTCTCCGAAGTCTATAAGAATGTTTCGGCCCTTGGGCAACCCATAAGCCAGGAGCATGTTTCCGATAGATTCAAAATTCCTCTTCCGGCTAAAGGCGAGACCGCGCTTGCGCCCCCGGCGCCGGCAGCGAATCCGTTTGCAATGAAAATCAGACACGGAGAAAAAATAATCAAAAACAAAAACTCCGAACTCCGGACCCCGAACTCCGAACTCGAATCTCTTGTTAAGAATTCCCTCGAGCAGGGCGGGATCTCGGAGTTTCACGACTCGTTGATGGCGATCATCGATGAGGCGACAAGCCTTGAGGATCTCCAGGCGAAAATCCTTGAGCGGTTTAAAGATCTCGATCTCGAAAAAATGAAAGAGATGATGGCGCGGAGCTTTTTTGTTGCAAATCTTCTGGGGAGAATCGAAGTAAAGATCAATGGGCAATGACCAATGACCATTGAAAATTGAGAATTGATGAGGTTGTTATGGATGTTGAATGGGGACCGCTTCCCTTCGATGAAGCAATAGATTTTTTTAAAGACAAGGTCCCGATGACGATGGACGAGTTTATGAACCTGGCGAAGGAATCGCGCATCAGGGCCTTCTCGGTTTCAAACATGACGGGCATAGATGCTCTTACCGACGTTCAGAAATCGATTACAAAAGCAATCGAAGAAGGGATGAGCTTCGGGGATTGGAAGAAAATAATCGGCGATACGCTTCTCGGCTACGGAATCGAGGGGGCGAGATCCAAATTGATATTTGATACGAATGTCCGCGTCGCTTACAGCGCCGGGCACTACCAACAGATGATCGATCCCGATGTTCTGGAGGAAAGGCCGTACTGGAGATATGTGCCATCTCACGCCAGGGAGCCGAGAGAAGAACACATCCCTTGGTACAATCTGGTTTTGCCTGCAGATGATCCGTGGTGGGATACTCATTACCCACCGAATGGCTGGGGATGCACGTGAGGCGTTGTGAGCCTCTCTGGCAGAGAGGTTGAGCGCGAGGGATTGAACGTATCGCCTTCTCCGAAAATAGAGACTTATGAATGGACTGATAAAGAGACCGGCGAGGTCCATGATGTTCCAAAAGGGATCGATCCCGGATGGGATTTTAACCCGGGGAAATTGGGAATGGCAGCAGGACTGTTATAAAAGATCAATGGGCAATGACCAATTAGCAATAAAAGGCAAAAAAATAAATGATCAAATTAATCTGGAGACTTGATGCGGATATGGCGAAGGCGACGCTGGCGGCGCTCTCGGCGAAGATGAAAAATATGACGCCGGCGATGAAGACCATCGGCCAGGCCATCCGCACGTCGATAAATAAAAATTTTGAGGCGGGCGGCAGACCGCAGGGTTGGGTCAGGCTCAGCCCGGCGACCGTGGCAAAAAAAGGACGCGATATAAAGTTGATCGACAAGGGAAGATTGAAGAGATCGATCAAGGTCCAGGCCTTCCCGGATAGGGTCGTTGTCGGCACCAATGTCGTCTACGCGGCGATCCATCATTTCGGGGGCCAAGCAGGCCGTGGACGCAAGGTTACGATTCCGGCGAGGCCGTACATGCTGATCCAGGGCGAAGACTGGAAGGAGATCAATGAGACGGCGGCGGATTATTTATTAAAAAAATAATGATCAAGGTCAATTAGCAATTATCAATTATCAATCAAAATCGATCCAGGAGAAAGACCATGTACAAGAATTTGAATGAACTTCCCGATGCAGTGAAAATCCTTCCAGAGCACGGCCAGGAGATCTTCATGGCCGCTTTCAACTCGGCCTTCGAGCAATATGAAGGCGACGAGGAGAAATGCTTCGCAGTGGCCTGGGCCGCGGTAAAAAATAAATACGAAAAGAAGGGCGATGAGTGGGTGGAGATTTCAAAAAACAGAATGCATCCTGCTCTGATTTTGAAAGAAATCTCCTCCGATGCGCCAAGAGAATTTCAGCTTCTTCCTCAAGGCGAAATCGATATCGAGGGTGAGGGGCCCGCCCTAATCGATGAGGAAAGCGCGAGATTGATTTTGCAGTATCAGGCCCGCCGCGGAAACGACATGGTGATCGATTATGAACATCAATCGCTCGGGGACGGAGAAGCTCCGGCCGCAGGTTGGATCAAAAAGATGATCAATAAGGGGAAGGACGGAATTTGGGTCGTAGTCGATTGGACGAAGCGGGCGAGCGAATATATCGCCAACAGGGAATATCGGTTCTTCTCCCCGGTGATCCTCGTCCGGCCATCGGACAAAAGAATCGTAGCGGTGATGAATGTGGCTCTCACAAATTTTCCTAAGATCAATAACCTTAGACCGATCATTTCAAAGCTCGAAGCCGATAGGCTTTTGGATATTGACATTGATCGCCAACAGAAAGGAAAGGAGGAAAAACTTATGTTTGAAAAGCTCATGGAACTTTTGGGATTGACTGGTCCCGCCGACGGCGGGACCGAGGCAAAGGTGGAGGAGGCGGTTCAGCTCCTCGTCAACAAAGTTAAATCATTTGATATGATCGTCGCCTGCAAAGAGGTCCTCGAGGCAGTCGGGGCAAAACCGGAGGCGACGAAGGAAGAGGTCGTTCAGATCGTCGCGTCATTCAAGGCGCCGGCCGATGTGGCGAAGACGCTCTCTCTCGAGGTGGCCGATCTCAGAAAGCAGCTCCAGGAGATCAAGCAGGGCGATCTCGTGCAGCTCGCTCTCAAGGAAGGGAAGACTTCTCCGGAGGAACTCGACAAGTGGGGAAGAGACCTGGCGCTGAAAAGCCCGGAGCAGTTCAAGATCATCGTGCTTTCGAGGCCCGCAGGGAGCGTGATCCCCATCGGCGGAATCCCCCCGGCGCCGCCCTCGAGAGACGGCGGGATGGATGAAGTCCAGAAGTCCATCAATAAGATGATGGGCATCCCTGACGAAGTCTGGAAGAAATACAACACACCGAATTAATCGAATGAAATGCGTGTCATTCGTTTTTCATTCGTAATATTCGAGAAAAGGAGGAAACGGAAATGAGGTTAAGAAGAAATTGGATCATACTGGGAATGTTGATGATGGCCGTCATCACCGTTTTTGCTCTGATGGAAAATTCCATTTTGAGCCTAATGATGACCCTGCCCCTGATCGGCATGGCGTTGACATTGTCGGCGGACAAGAAGACGGAATACACGGAGGGCGTCGAGGTTCCTCTCTTAGTCTACCAGTACGTCAACATTTATGCCGGCGCATTCGTTTGCGTCAGATCGGATGGTTACGCTGTGCCGGGCGATGATGCAAGCGGATATATCTTCATGGGAATCGCAAGGGAGAACGCAAACAATTATCCCGCGGGCGCTTCGGGCGCCATTACAGTTTTGGTCAGAAGGCGGGGTCTATTTAAGATGACCTTCGCGACGGCGATCAGCATCGCAAATATGGGCGACAACGTCTTTCTTGCATCGGACGGCACGGTCGATGTCACGGGCAACGTGACCTACAATATTTTTTGCGGAAACATCGCCAAGTATATCGATACCACTCACGCCTGGGTCGATATCGAGCCTGCGATCCGCCAGGCCGACGTGGCCACCCATATCGCGGATCCGACGGCAGCCCACGCAGCCTCAGCGATCTCAATCGCCGACGCCGGACTTTTTACGGAAACGACTCAGGTCGAGGCGGCCCTGCAAGAAATCTATCAAGGCCTTCTCAGCGCCCAGGGGATCATCGACATCCCGACGCCATACTTTAGCGCCGCCGGCGTTGCCCTGGCGGCCTTTTCGAACGGGGATTCGGATGTGCCCGGTTTCTGCGTAACCGCCAAGGGCATGGGTGTCCGGTGGAATAATCACGCCGCACCATTGCCGGTCGCGGCTAAAGTGCTGGTCCCGCCCGATGCGGATATCACCGCCGACATGACCTTGCATGTCATAGCGGCCAAGATCGGGGCGACGGCAGGGGATCTCCCGAAATTCACCGTCGAGGCATTCAACAACGTGGTCGGAGCACTCTATGATGCCGATACGGATTTCGGCGGCGACACCGATGCGATGATCAATGCCAGCACCAAGACCATCCAGCATGTGACCCGTACGCTGGCCCTGGCTAACCTGGCAGCCTACCCCAACTTGATGGAAATAACCCTCAAGCCGAAGGCAGGCACCCTGGGGACGGATGACCTGATCATGTTCGGCGCGTTCATCGCGTACAAGAAAAAGATTCTGACGAGCTAAGAGTTCGGTAGCGCCCTCATTGATTGGGGGCGCATATCCGTCGTCAGCCCTGTACCTTCCACGGTGCAGGGCCAGTAGGGTCGGCCACCGTGCCGACCATTCTGGCGGGCACAGTGGCCCGCCCTACCGAAAGGAGGAATTACCAATGATAGTCAATCAGGCAGCCCTTGTGGGCATCGGAAGGAGTTTCAGCACGCTTTTTAATAATGCCCTGGATGCGGCGCCGAGCCAATGGCCATTGGTCGCCATGAGAGCGCCCTCGGGGGCAAGAAGCATGGATTACAAATGGCTTGGGGATTTCGGCGGCATGAAAGAATGGGTCGGCGATAGAACTATTAAGGATCTTGCCGGATTCCATTATGAAATCGTCAACAAATCCTGGGAGGACACGATCGAAGTTGATCGCGACGACATCGAGGATGACCAAATTGGGATTTATACGCCGCGTCTTCAGCAAATGGGATTAGTGCCCCAAGAGCACAGAGATCTTCTTGTCTTCCAGCTGCTCGCAGCGGGCTTTACCACGGAGTGCTCCGACGGTCAATATTTTTTCGATGAGGACCACCAGGTCAATGGCCAGTCGGTTTCTAATGATGGAGGCGGCGCCGGAGAGCCCTGGATTCTGGCCGATCTCTCGCGGCCCATCAAGCCCGTGATTTTGCAGATCCGGAAAGAGCCGGAATTTGTGGCTCAGGATCAGCCGACTGCCGAGAACGTCTTCATGCGGAAGAAATTCCGTTATGGCGTGGATGATCGGAAGAACGTCGGCTTTGGTCTCTGGCAGACGGCATATGGCAGCAAGGATACACTGACGGCGGCACATTATTTAACGGCGAGAGCATCGATCCTCGGAAGAACGAAAGAGGATGGTGTGACCCCGCTCAATACCAGACCCACTCATCTGATCGTTGGCTCGACCAATGAGAGCGCCGGAAGAACGGTTGTCGAGGCGGAGCATGATGCAACCGGGGCGAGCAATATCTGGTATCACACAGCCCAGTTAGTCGTGGTGCCGTGGTTGAGAGCAGCATAGATCACAAAAGAGAATCATAGGGTCGGCCACCGCGCCGACCATTCCGGCGGGCACAGTGGCCCGCCCTACCGAAAGGGAGGTGTTCTCATGATCAGAATCCGTTCCAAAAAAGAAGGATTCCGGCGCTGCGGGATCGCACACTCCGGCGCCCCGAAAGATTATCCGGATGACAAATTCACAAAAGAGCAGCTCAAGGTGCTCAAGGCCGAGCCGATGCTCTTTGTTGAAGAGGTTCCGGATCCGCCAAAGGATAAAGAAAAAAAGTAGGCAGCATTCCGTATAGAATCGTAGAGGCGGCCACCGTGCCGGCCATTTTGGCGGGCGCAGTGGCCCGCCCTACCGAGCCAAGAGGTTTAAAATGGCCTATTCCACGCTTGAGGGCATTAAAAAACAGCTTCCGGAAAAGAAGATCATCGAGCTGACCAACGACGCGGGCGCCGGCCCGCCCAAGAAGATCGCTTACACCTCGGGCGGGACGTATGAGATCCTCGCGGGCGATACGATCGTCCAGGGTGCGACCCATGCGCTTGTTGAAGAGGTGGTTCTCTCTACCGGCACCTGGGCGGGCGGCGATGCGGCCGGAGATCTCTATCTCTCGGACCAGGTCGGAGACTTTGCGGCAGGAAATCTCGCGGTGGGATCCCATTCGAATGTGGCGACTGTCGCTGGTAATTCCACAGACACCGTCTATTCGGTAGATACGAGTAAGGTTGATGAGGCGATCGCCAAAGCGGACGCCCGGATCGATTCGTATTGCGGCCAGGTGGCGGAGGTTCCTTTTACGACTGTCCCGCCGATCATCAAACAACACTCGGTCACGCTGACAATCTATTTTCTTTATACGCGTCGATCGATGGCGCCCGAGCTTGTTCGTAAAGACTATGAGGATGCGATCGCGCATCTGAAAGATATCTCCACGGGCAAAGCATCACTTCCTCCGGTGACGGAGGCGGAGGTGGCAGTTGGCCAGGAAAGCACGATCTCAAGTGGAGAGCGGATCTTTACCCGGGATAAGATGAAGGGATTCTAAAAGAACAGAAGGCAGAAAGCAGTAAGCAGTAACCAGAAAGCAATAAAAAAAATGGAAACCATTTTTAAGGCTCTCAAATCCGCGATTCCTGCGGCCATGCGCGAGATCAAAGCCGCTCACGTGCTTCCCGATCCGGATTATCTCCCGGAGTCTGTTCAATTTCCCTGTGTGGGACTCAGGGATGGAGATAGCGATTTTTCCGAAGGCATGGACCGTACCGAAGATGAGAGCGGGTCCGTCCTGATCTATGTCTACGTCCAGATCCTCAAGGAAGAGGCATCGATCATGGGTGAGGGACCAAAAAAAGGAGTTCTCCGGTTGGTCAAGGATCTTCGGACTGCGCTCAACTGGAGCACGCTCGGCGGAGTGGTCAAGCATTTTTATTGCCCGGAGGTCATGGCTTCGGAGACGATGTTCAAGGGAGAAGACGTATTCGTGCAAAGAAAAGGGTGCAGGTTTGAATACATACGATAACCCCCCTCTATTCCCCCCTTAAATTAAGGGGGGATGAAGAGGGGTTAAAGGTCACGGCGATAGGAGGCGATCATGTCATTTCGACTTAAAAAAACTGAAAATGCGTTTCAGGTTTTAAGGGAAGGGAAATTTGAGTACCGGCGATACGGGCACGGAAAGACCTACGATGAGGTGCCGCCGGAGGACGCTCATAGGTTTGATCCTGTTTCTCCCTCGCCTTTGATGGGAGAGGGTGCGGGTGAGGGTGGATCGAAAAAAAGCAGAAAATAATCGCTAACCAGAATCGTCATTCCGGCAAAAGCCGGAATCCAGGGTTCCCGGTGGAAACCGGGATCCAGTCTTTGAGATGGTTCCCGACTGGAGTTCATCCCGTACTTGATACGGGATCGGGACAACGTCTGGATGCCGGATCAAGTCCGGCAT
>Ga0299912_10000772_pt1 | contig 26177 bp, 21 predicted proteins | sample RVTome_2_FD_207667 | JGI IMG/M metagenome (GOLD analysis project Ga0299912, IMG submission 207667) | Soil microbial communities from uranium-contaminated site in the Upper Colorado River Basin, Wyoming, United States - RVT95D214 (version 2) ... | reverse complement strand
CAGTGTCGGTGATTTTTTCACAAGCTATAGTCCCATCGATGATCTATTGTTCGTTCTGCCTGCTGTGGAGTTCCAGCAAACGCTCAATAGCGGCAGGTTCACGGATATCCACATAGAACGCGTTATTCCTTACCCAAACGGGCAGCCCGGTTTTTTCTTCTTCAAAATGCGTTACGTTGACAATATCCAGCAAATCTTTGAGGAAGAAAAAGCTACCCGCCGCAAGTTAGTACCTGATGATATCGTTTTGGACGACGTACCCACTCACGTGGAACATACTCAATTCAATATGAATACTATTGGAGAAGTGTTTGATGGCGATTTAGAGACGCTGGTCCGCACCGCAGATATTAACCCGGTTGTGATCGATCTGGAGTTCTCCAAACCTCGCCTGCTGAAAGGGTATTACATAAAATTCGGTACGACGAAAGTTGATATCGTGACGACTCTATATAAGTCAGAATTAGATATCGAACCGATGATCTTTTCGGGGACATACGAGGGCACAAACGAGAATCCCGGCGCAGAGATCGATTTCGGCAAGCCGCTTCAGGTGAAGAGGCTGCACCTGGAAATCCACGATACCACGCAGGGGGAAACCGGTCCCGTCCACGTCTGGGAGATAATCTTCCATAGATGAAACCTTACGCAATCAAACCACGCCTAATAAAGCTACTTATCCTACTTCTCTGGATCGTCTTGTTTTTCTTCTGGCGGGTGGGAGCATACACTGCACCGATGATAGGAGAAGACGGTCATCCTGCCGATATTTTTTTGCACCAACCCAAAGGTCCGGATTACCTCCAAATAGCTCGCATTGACGGAGTGCCAATCTATTTCCATCCAGAACATCCTGCAGGTGAGTACGAAATACTTCGGGCAACCGGTAATCTTTTTTCACTATTCATCAACCATGAATTATTAACCGAATTTGAGTTGACGGTTTTTTTACGCTGGAGTTATTCCCTTTTTCAGGTTTTCATATTCCTTCTGTTGATCTCCTTGATTCTTCTCCAGGGTGATCTGCTCTCCCCAAGAAATGTGATTTCTTTAATAGGGATTCTAGTCTTTACAATAACCCCCTTTTCGGTGATTACATCCACCAACCTCCAGGTTGATGGATCCGTAGGCGCTTTTGCCGTTGGGACGGTAGGTCTTTCACTCTTTGCTTTTTTTAAAACCAAGCTTCCCCCTGTGTTCAAGTATGGACTTGTCCTCATAAGCACCTTTATAGTTGGTTTAGGTAAAAACGAATGGAACGTTGCCTTGCTCGCAACGCTCGTGGTTTGCTTCTCGTATACATTCTTGCTGAAATTGTACTACCACCGACAAGTACGCATCGAATTCGCCCTGCTGTGCACTTTGATGGTAGGGGCGGTCCTCGGAAATATTTTTGTCTATCTACTGGATCCACTTAATTATCTTGGAGGTTTTGATGTTATCAGCAGAATTCACTCGGCAAGTAAAATTACCGGGGTCTTCGATTTTCTGATTCTTGTTTTAAAACGCTCCTGGATGATCCTCCCACATTTGATCTTGTGCGTAATATTTCTGATCAACCTCGGTCGAAATATCTCCCAATGGCATATTGCGGTGATATTTCTCTTTGTATATGGCTTATTCCTGACCGGTGGTTTTTTTCTTACCCAATGGGCTCGTTTCCCCCGCTATTACGCTCCGGCGTTTATGGCGCTCTTGTTTAGCATAGTTCTACAATTCCAGATACAACCAAATATTATCAACAGAAAACTTGTTGGCCTATCCTTTGCGGCATTACTCCTGATCAGCTTTGTATACATCATCCAAACTTTTAACCTATCCTTGTATTTAATGGACCTGAAGGAACGTAACCTTGGGGTGGCCGTCACAATCGAGGAAAAAGAGGCGATGTCATTGCCAGCGATAAAACCTCCTTGTATTGTTGTTACGGGCATAGCAGAAGCATTGCACGAGGACTTCGACTATATCGCCAATAGCTTAGGCCGGCATGATATCGAAACTCTTGCGGATAAATACGGTAGAGAGTTATGTGAATAAATCAGCGGGGAAATTATTGGGCTATCTAATCCGTCTTTTCCACTCTTCCTTAAGTTGCAACTGCCGAGGGCTTTCGCCGGAGTCCAGGCTAAGAAAATCGGTGAGTAGCCGGTTGAATTTGCTGGGTTCTTCCAGCATGGGAAAATGGCCTGATTCTTCGAACAGGATGTGATGGGCATACTCGGGCAGCGATATCACTCTTTCGGGCGGGGGAACCTTGATCACCGGATCGTTCAAGCCATGGACAAGTAAATAAGGGACGTTCGTTTGGGTGAGCAAAAGTGGAAGGTTAACCTTTGGGATGCCCGTTAATGATACCGATATGGCTTTGCTATCCGCCTTGGAAGCTTCCAAAAGGGCAGCATCTCCGTCAGGGTTACGCGCCAACAGCCACTCGACCAACTCCATCGGCGATGCTGTCTGGAGGCGAGGATTTATAGCGATTTCCTCATGAGGCAAGCCGACTCCTAAAACGCGTTCGACATGCTCCCGGTAGTGGGTAGCGTAGAGCAAGCCGATAATCGCCCCCAGTCCATGCCCGATGATGGCGATTTTCATGATCCCCATTTCGTTGAGGAACTCGTTTAGCAGCTCTACCTGCTGATCGAGGGAATAATAGGTGGCTGCCTTGGCGGTGTCGCCGAAGCCCCAGAGGTCGAGGGCGTACGTGCGGTACGAAACCGAGACCGCCTGCATGGTCGGAATCCAGTAACGCCACGAACCGACCCAACCGTGGAGGAAGATCAGGGGACGCCCACGTCCTAAGACCTCGTAGTGTACGACCTCGTTCCTCAGGATGATGACGCTCATGTCATTTGGCGGATAGTATTGTTTTAACCTGCTCGATCAACTGGTCTGGTGAAAATGGTTTAATGATGTATTTTTCCGCCCCGGCTTCCATGCCGGTCTCGACTTCGGCTTTTTGTCCCTTGGCCGATAGGAACACAATGGGGATATGTTGGGTGGACTTGTTGGACTTGATCTCTTTACAAGTTTCGTAACCGCTCATACGCGGCATACGCACATCGAGCAAGATCAGGTCTGGCGCATCTTTTAACGCCGAGGCCAGAGCTTCCTCTCCGTTGGTCGTGGCGATCACCTGGTGGCCAGCGTACTGCAAAGTAAATTTTATCAAGTCTCGAATATCCCGTTCGTCTTCAGCGATAAGGATTTTTGCCATACTACCTCTTCAATCCTATGTCGAATGATGTGATGTGAACCAATGAACCGGTCCCTTATTTCATTCGCTCAATTTCCTCTTCTTGCACGATATACACGGGCAGAGTAAATGAAAACGTGCTACCCTCTCCAGGCACACCGGAACTCTCAACCCAGATACGTCCTCGGTGCATTTCGACCAGCGTCCTGACAATCGACAATCCAAGCCCGGTGCCAGCGGAAACCAGCACGTACGGGTTTTCTCCGCGATAAAAGCGTTCGAAAACACGTTCCTGCAACTCGGGAGGGATGCCAATGCCGTTATCAATTACGTCGACCTGGACTTCATCGTCCGTCCGGTGTAAACGTACAAGAATCTGACCGTTTTCGGCGGTGTACAGGTAAGCATTCTCTACCAGGTTTTCTAATATCTGCTTCACGCGCTCAAAATCCCCGTTGACAATAGGCAAATCCGGTGAAAGGTCCACCTGAATGGACATGTTCTTGTTCTCATCGTTGGAACGATCCAACAAGCGCGTCACAATCTGGTTGGTAACTTCGGTCATATTGACAGGCTGCAGCCAGAGGGTAACCCGACCGGATTCGATCCGGGAGATATCCAGCAGGTCATTTACAAGCATTGCCAGCCGTTCGGTGTTACTTTTTATGATCCCCAGGTAGCGATTCTGTTGCTCGGTCAGGCCGCCGGCAGCGCCCATGAGTAAAAGTTCTACATAGCCTTTTACGGAAGTCATAGGAGTGCGTAGCTCGTGGCTGACCGTCGCTACGAACTCGGACTTCAGGCGGTCCAATTCAACCTGGTGGGTGATATCTCTAAAAATCGAAACGGTTCCCAGGAAGTCGTCGCCCAGGCGGACCGGCGCCAGGTGTACGGAAACTACATGACTATTTTCCAGGGTGATTTGTTCTTCGAAGATGTTTCCATTCTGGTAGACATCGGGGTCTTGCGACCAATCCTGGATGGTGCCCGTCCAGGACTGTGTTACGCCTCCGAAAAGACCGGTAAACTGCTCGAGCGATTTTCCGGTTACATATGAACGCTCCAGGCCTAGGATACGCTCGGCGGAAACGTTAAAAAGGGTGATGATCCCGTTGGCGTCGGTCACCAAAACGCCATCCGCCACGTCCTCCAGGATGGCGTGCGAACGGCTGGTCTCGATACGCTGGCTACGCAGCATATTACCCAAATCTTCGGCCTGGTCGCGAATCAGGCTATATAACTCAGCGTTGTTAACCGCCACAGCGACCTGGTTGGCAGCCGCTTGGATCAGGTCAAGCTGGTCGTCTGAGAAGTGGTTAATCTGGCGGTGGAAGAAGAGCAAAGCACCCAGCGCTTCGTCGCCTACATTCATCGGCACACCAATGGCACTGCGGTGTTCCGAAGGGGTTTCGGGTCGTGGCACCCAGCGGGGATCATCACGCACATCTGGAATAAGCGTAGATTGCCGATTTTTTATCACCCAGCCCGCCAAACCTTCGTTGAAGTTAAAGGGCGATACACGCCCGCGTACGGGCGGTGGAGGGGTATATCCCAACGAAGCAAGATGATAGAGCTTCTCCTCACCGGGGCGATGGATCATTACAGTAATTTGTTCGGCGTCTACGATCTGGTTTAGAATGCGCAGGGTTCGATTAAAAAGGTGCTCCAGATCCAGGGTGTTGGTGAGTTCGGTCGTAATCCGCAAGAGGATCTCTGTGCGTTGATGTTCGCGAGCCAGTTGGGCAGTTCGCTCAAGGACGCGCTGCTCCAGGTCAGACGTGAGGCTACGGGTTTCGGCGTAAAGCTGGGCATTCTGGATGGCGATGGCTGTCTGGTTGCTTATGGTACGGCCTAACTCCACCTCCTCTGGGCTGAAACGGTACGGCTGGTTTGAATGTACCAGTAACACACCGTGCAGCTCCTCGCCCGTCGCCATGGGTAACGCCAGAAGAGAGCGGGTTTTGTGCTTTTTCAAGTAATCCCGCAGAGGCTTTAATCCATCTTCAACGGCAACATCTTCTATATTGAAGATTCCAAGGGTCTCACGCATACGGGCAAAGAGCGGGGCATCCTTAAGGGCAAAAGGTAGAACAGGTAAAACTTTGGGCGATTCAGCATATAAAATCACCTGCCCGTTCGGATCGAGGAGGATGGCAGAGGCAGCCGAGCAGTCGATCGCCTGGCGCAGCTCCTGGCTGGTTAATTCGTAGATACGGCCTGGCTCCAGGGTTTTACTCAATTCAGTGGAAAGGCGGTGGAGCATTGCCAGGCGTTGGGAACGCTTATCCAGTTCGTCGGTCCGTTTCAGGCTTTCCTGGTATAACCTGGCGTTTTCCAGCGCAACTGCCGCCTGACCTGCAAACGTAGTAGCTATCTGTACATGCTCCGAAGTATAGTAATCGGTCTCGTTTTTCTCTAAGGCGATGACCCCCAACACTTCTCCACCAGCAATCAATGGTAATCCTAGCCAGGAGGTGGGTTTCTGTTCGAGGAGAGATGGAAAACGCTGGTCTGTGCTGGTATCCTTCACCGAGATGGGTTGCCCAGTGGCGAGCATTTCACTCAACAACTGGCTGTCTTTCACGGCAACGGTAAGCCCAAGGCGCTGGTCGTTATCTGTAAATCCGGTGGCGGCGCGCACGACCGTCTGTTCGCCCTCGCGTAGCCAGATTGTACCCGTCTCGTAAGGCAGAATTTCCTTTAACTGATCGAGCAGAGATGCCACCAGTTCTTCTGGTTGAAGGTTGGAGGTAATCGTAGCAGCGACATCCGTCAAAGATTGCAACTGGCTGGCGCGCTGCTCTGAGGCTTTGAAAAGGCTCAGGTTTTCGAGGTGCAGGGCAGTTTGCTGGGCCAGGGAGGCGATGACAGCCTGATCCTCTTCTGTGAACACCGCCGGGATTTTGAAGTTGTCCAGCACCACCACTCCTAGTGGATTAGCATGGGCGCCTCCTTGAAGTGGGACAACCATACTCGAGACTGGTAACTGACCGTTGGTGGCATCCCGGTAACGGATCAGGTTTTCGGTGGACAACGGATATTGCCGGGCAAAATCCACCTCGTCCAGCCGGACTGCCTGACCTTGCGAAAACACCTGACCTGGTAATGATTCTTCGGAAGGGAAGTTTATTTCCAGCATTGAAGCGTTATTAGCGTAGCCAGAGGCCGCGCAGGGAATCAAACGTCCCTCCCTGGTTTCCCACATAGCAACGAAGCCAGCCTGGGCGCTAGGTAATACATGCAGGGCACTGTTTACGAAGGTCTGCAGGATGTTGGTGGGCTCAAGGCTCTCTAATTGACGGCTGAAGTCCAGAAGGAGGTTTACTTCTCCCAATCGTCTGTCGGCCTCGGCGATCAGGTTCAGGTTTTGGAGCGTAATTGCCACCTGGCGCGAGAATAAATCGAAAAGCAATGCATCTTCAGGCAGGAATGGCATCAGCGGCTTGCAACTAATGATCAAAACGGCAGAGTCCGGTCCGCTGGTGGTGACGACAGGCAGACAGATAATCCCTCGAGCATCGAAAGCGTTTAATAATGGTGATTTATTCCATTGCGGATCGGTATCCAGCACCGAGACCAGGATTACTTTGCCTTCCTGAAGGCAGGCGTGCAGGGGGTTACGCTGACCGAGGAGGGCTTCGATGCTGGTATTGGGTGGGATATTGCCCAAGGAGTGCAGAAGTCGCACACCGCCGGGAGTAGGTTCGGCAATCAGTGCGACGTCCATGTTCATGCGTTTGAGAATTTCTCGACCGAGGGCTAACAAGACGTTGTCACGCGAGTCCTGGCGGTTAACGATCTCAGCGATATCCATGTTGACTTTAATGCGGTTAGCGAGCTCATTGAGTTGCTCGATAGCGCTGACCTGCTCCTCACCCCTGTGTTGCAGGTCAGACAATTGGTCTTGTGTAACCAGAGCACTTTCCTGTGTCTGCTCCAACCTGCCTTGAAGGCTTTTTAACTGCTGCTCAATGTAGGAAAATTTTTCGTGGCTTGCAATAATCACAGCAGCCTGGCCAGCGATGATCTCCACTAATTGGATGTCTTCCTTGACAAAAGGCGTACCATCGCGTTTATCGGCCACCAGCATATAGCCATGTAATCGGCCTGCTGAGGTGAGAGGAGCCAGGACGGCATGGCTGATACCAGCCGCCAAAGCCAGGTGGTGAAGCTCGAGAGTCTGCAGGCGTGGGTCCTCCGGACCCTCATTTGCTGTAATCATCTCGCCAGCCCGCCAGATCTTTTCAGCTTCGCTACCTGGTTGGACGTTGGCGTTAAACAAATCGATTACGTTGGGTGGAATACCGACGAAGGGTACCCGACCTTCCAATACATGCCGGTTTTCGTCGTAGCCCATGAATCCTAGCACTTCAACATCAATTAAAGGGGCAATGGCATTGACCAACCGGGCATATAAGTCTTGGGAATCGATCGCGTCCCCCACAGCTTGGGTTAGCTGGGTCAGGCCAGTCAACTCGCGTGTTCGTCGCTGGCCGCTTTCGTAGAGCAGAGCTTTGTGCAGGGCAATAGAAGCCTGTCCGGCGAGCACGCTCAGGGTTTCTAGAGTATCCTGAGAAAAGGCTTCGTCCTTGAGAGAAGCCATCTCCAGGGTGCCGAGGAGATGATCGGCAATGAACAAGGGTGCCCCCAAATAGGACTCGAAGGGAAAACTTTCCCTTTCAACCAACGGACGCCCCTGGTGATTGTTGTTCGAAAGGAACAACGGGCTGCGAACTGTAGCGAGGTGTTCGTAGGAGGACTCGTCCAGAATGTAACCCGCATTGCCTTTTTCCAGCCGCTTTCCACTATCGAGCGCTCCAGCCAGGTGGTAAGGAACGAGCTGGCCGCGTCCAGAATCCCAAACAGTGATTTCCGAGAAATCGGATGGGATCAGGCTTGCGGCGCTTTCCAGAATGGCCTGCAGGGTTTCTTCCAGGCTGAGACTGGAGCCAATAGCCTGGTAGGTCTGAGCCAGAAGAGTGGATATCTGTCCCGGCTGGATGCCCTGGCTCTCATCGATCGGTTGGGATCTGGCGGCTGGCTTTTCAGCCTGGCGGCGGAATGACACCACCATAGCCCGCTCGGATCCGTATGGGATCTCATACGAAACTCCCTCAATCGTGTGGCCATCCAGCTTGAAGCGCGCCTGGCCTTCTGCGGCGCAAAGGCTTAAAAACTCCTCGCCGGGCTGCGCCTGGCTCGCCAGGAGCTCAAGATCGGGCTGCTCTTTACCCATATGAAACAGGTCGCGCGCTTGCTGATTGATGTAACCAACTCGCCCACCCGGTTGAACAAGCAGGAAAGCATCGGAATGTTTGGCGATATCTAGTTGAAGTATAGGTGAAGGAGGTTTGCGTCCAGCTGATCGGATTTTCGGGAACAGGCGAATCAGACTTATGGTACCGGTAAATACCGCTAACCCAAGTGTCACCAGAATTATTCCCAAAACGACCGGATCAAGCTGAGACATATAACCGCTGTGTGTTACCTCCTATGGCAAGCGATCGGAGAAACCTATGTATCGCTACGCCTGGCCTCCGAAGCCAACTCGGTGATTTCCCGGATGTCGGCAAATTGGTGGGTCGAAGGTGAAACCACGCCAACAGATAGGGTCATCAATGGGGATTTGGTCTGTTGGCCCATGTCGCTAACCGAAACGATATAGCCCTGGTCGCGATCCATAAAACTGTAGTGAGAAAGAACCTGTTCCTCGAAGCGATCTTTGAGCTGTTGGCGAATATTTGGAGCAGCTTCGTCGGTTGTGATGATGATGAAGTTGCTGCTCCCTGGGTGACCGATGAAATCCTGAGGCGACCCGAACTCGTCGATGACCTCGTTAACCAACATAGCAGTAAAGCGCAACACGTCGTCCCCAGCTACGAAGCCATACACTTCTGTAAAAGCTTCGAAATTGTTGAGACGCACATCCATTAAAGCCCATTTGTCCTGGCGGATGATACGTCGTAATTGCTCTTCGATCAGCCGGCTTGAGGGCAGACCTGACCGTGGATCGGTCAGACTTTGTTGTTGGGCGCGCGTGATGGCGCGCTGGACACGTAACTTTAGCTCTTCAATATCGAAGGGCTTAGTGATGTAGTCGTCGGCACCCAACTCCAGCCCTTGCAGCTTATCGCTGCGTTCGTCCTTCTGGGTGAGGAAAATGATAGGCACATGGCTGGTTCTGGTGTTTGTGCGCAAAATCCGGCAGACCTCGAAACCGTCGATGTCGGGTAGCATGATGTCGAGCACAATGAGGTGCGGCAGGTTGTGGCGCGTTTTATCCAGGGCGTCCCCCCCACGCTGCGCAATGTCCACCTCGTACTGCTGCCCGGAGAAATAAATGCGCAGCATATTGGCGATGTCGTGGTCATCTTCCACAATTAAAAGTCGCGCTTTACCCATTAGAGCCTCCTGGGAATGCGATAGTCAATCCGGATAACGTGTTCAGAGCTACCTGGCTCTCGAATCCAATTTTTTATAGTCGTTATATCTTACGATAAACAACCCGGATTGACAACGTAAACCTACGAGAGTGAAAGGTAGGTGAAAAAGCCTAAATTTTATTCCTGAAGTGGATGAATGAGGAATATAGTTCGTTGATTTTAGCGGGTAACCCTATCGGGTTTACCAGGAGTCATCGGCTTCTTCACCCAGCCGGGGATAAAGTCTGGGGTGCAACTTTCTGAAAGCCAACTTGTGGTGATCGCTATCTTCAAAACGGATATCTCTATCGATGACCCGTCGTTCTTTTGAAGCGAAGAGCACCACATCAGACTCGATCGTGCGAGCAGGGAAGATAATCAGGCCTGTTCCCAGGCGGCAGTTATGCCCCACACATCCCCCCAACACAGGCCGGTTGGCGACATTGAGATCGCCTTTTCCGTCTCTGGCGCGAATTGCAACGGGTAAAAGATTGAAATCGGTGAAGGTGGAGCCAGCCCCGACGAAGGTATTGCGTCCGATGACACACATCTGCAAGCAGGCGTTTTGGGCGACCATGCTGTTATCCATGAGGGTTGTCATGAACAGGGAAGCGCGAAAAGGCAGAAAACCTCCATCGCCAATTGTACACAACATCAACTGGCAATCTTGGGACACGTTGACGTTGTCGCCGATGATGCAGTTTTCGATAATCGCGCCGGCGTTGATGGTCACGTTATCGCCGATGGTCGTCGGTCCGTGGATCACCGCGTGAGGGTCGATGACGCAATTACGTCCCACTTGCACAAGCTTGGAACATTCCAAGACCTGCCTGCCTTCGTACATGGCTTGCGCAATAATGCTAAGCTTGAAAAGCGGGTCCTGTCCGAGGCGATCTTCAAAACGAGCGCCTCGGGCAAATAGCCCAAAGACAACGTCGGTGATAAAGATATGCACCCACGAATCAATGGCGATTAGGCTTTGTCTTGGCACCTGGAACACCAAATCACCTTGCTCGAAGGCCATGTAGGTTGGTACATGATAATATCCAACTTCGGTGGCACGTAGATCAATCACCAACGGCTCGACGTTTTCTTCAGGCCCTTTAGGGAAATACCACAGGTCAGCCAGATACAGGTCTGAGGCAGGGGTATAGGAGCTGGATAGTGGCAAAGCGTGTTCGCGAAACGCAGGATCGCCAGCAGAAAATGCAGCCCGGCAAGCTTTCTGCCGTTTTTTGGCTTCGCTGATGAAGGCTTCGATGTAGAGAGCATCAAAAAAGAGGTTGTCCCGGTAGACTATACACTCCGAGGTGATACCATGGGGAGGGGTATCGAAGGGCAGTTCCAACTCTCGGTTGGTGTAGGGTGCCAGCACGTCGCGCTGGTTGAGCCAGAGGGGCTTATTTTGTAGGCGTAGATCGCGTGCCCGTTCATTGAAGGGGTATACATGCCGGGGATCTTGCAGGATGATCTTGAGCATAATCTATAGAATACCTTTACTCAAGCGGCTTTTTATCAAATCGAAATGTGCAGGTTGCGTCCCCCCTGGCAATGCAAGAGGTCTCATCCACGAGGAAAGTCTTACCCCCACTCAGCCAGTTTAGCGCCTCCTGTAAAAAACCTACCACTAGGTGGCAGGCTGGGTTTTCGGAGCAGCGCCCCCAGCAAACAGGGCAGTGCTCAACAACCCACAAAAACTCTTTCTCTTTTTCAACTACTCTCACCTGTTGGTCACCATGGCGACTGAGGGCGTCGGCCAGCTTCTCAATGCCCATCTTCACCTTGACTTGCAGAGGTTGTAGCCGGAAGCTCAGGTTGGTCATGCCCAACAATGAACCATATTCGCGCAACCCGTACTTAAAGCAAGCCCTACCCGATCTCAGCGCCAGGCCTTGCCCTCCTCGCGGACCGTGCAACTTTTCCAACGCAGTTTGGATCAGGCTGACTTGATTGAAATTCAGGGGCTGCTTGCTGTCTTCTGAAGATGATTGATCCATTAGGTGGGGGAGTCTTGCCTGGTCGAGAACAGAATCAACACAGCGACAACCGATGACCTCCTGCATGGCCTGGAAAAGGATGCGGCTGGCTTTACCAGGGAAATAATTAGCCGGATTATACTGCTGGGTCATGGATTGCATCCTGGAACAGGAAATCACGCAGGATTTCCATGAATCGGGGTGGCTCGTCGAGCATGATAAAGTGACCTGCCTTTGAAAATTGTTCGATGTGGGCGTGGGGGATGCCCTTCTTCATCTCTTGTCCTTGGTTGGGGTTGACGACGATGTCTGTATCTCCGTACATGCCCATAGCGGGTATTTTTATCTGCCCCAGAAAGGGCCGCAGGTCGGTGCGACGTAGAGAGGCTATACTAAGTAAGAAGGATTCGAGCGTTGTGCGGTTTAGATCGCGGTCCATCATTTCAGGCCAGCTTCGGTCTTTTGAGTAAAGAGGCCCAAGGATGCGATAACCAATTTGTAAAGCCCAGAGGTTGTGGTAAACCACCGATGCAATTAAACGGTGACCGCAGAGCTTAAGCAAGAAATTTAGCGAAGAGCCAACGATGGGCGATCCAATCACCACCACTTTCTGCACCCGTTGCGGGTGACGGATGGCGACCAGCAGGCTAACTGTCCCACCCATGCTATGGCCAACCAGGGGGGCGTTGGTAATACCCAATTGGTCCATGAACTGGTCGATCATGTTCACGTAATCATACACGGTAAAGGTATCACGCTTCTTGCCCGACTCGCCAAAGCCCCAAAAGTCCAGGGCGTAAGTGCGACAGTAATTGCCCATGTACGCCATCGTCTCCTGCCACAGGCCCCAAGAACCTAACCAGCCATGCAGCAAGATAAGGGGACGGCCTCGCCCGGAAACTTCGTAGTGTACAACGCCCTGGTCAGTAGTTATAGATGGCACGGTTGCAATCGAATGGGATAATCAGGAATTTGCATCCATTTCTTCCAGGATGCTATAGAGTAGTTCCAACAGGATGGTTTTGACCGATTCTTTGTCGGTGGCAACGCACTTTAAAAATTTTACTTGCTTATCCAGGCGCAGGGCGATGCGCATGTCTTCCAGATCCCAGGCGTCCTTTCTGTCCTGCTTATTAGCGGTCACAATGTATGGTGTGGGCGCATAGGCGCGGAAGATCTCCAGGATACTGCGCGCTTCCCGAAAACTCTCCGGGCGGGTGCTGTCGACTATGACGATAAAACCCAGCATGCCCTCAGAAAGGATTTCCCACATGAAATCAAAGCGCTTCTGGCCGGGAGTTCCAAAGAGGTAGAGAACCAGGTCTTCGTCAACAGTAATTCGGCCAAAGTCCATCGCAACCGTGGTGGTCTCTTTAACTTTTTCAGCATCCGTGGAGATCTTCCGTTCTGTCTCGACGATGTCAATCTCGCTGACCGAGCGGATGAATTCTGTCTTTCCTGCGTTGAAGGGACCAGTTACCACCATTTTTACAGTTTGCATGACCGTTTGTCCTCATTCCTTGAACGGGCTCTTAGATAATTATCACCTTAGATTGACCGAACGCGCTGGATGATGCGGTTGATAAGCGATTTTTGGTCTTCCCTGCTAGTTTGGGGTAAGCCCGGTGCGATTGTCCCTGCATATGCAGGCGTCAAGGGCGCTCGGACAAACTCCACCAGTCCGGCTTGTAGCAGGCTGTAGACGATCTTGCGGATCTCCAATTCGTTTAATTTGGTCGCCCGTGCAATCTGCAGGAGGGTGTTTTTCGGATTGATGAACGAGACTACGCGCCACTCATCGGCGCTGAGGTGCATGTTGCGGATGTTTGCGCCAGGTCGGTCGGCAAACTTCAAAGCGATTTCCAGGCTGGGGATCTCGTCCTGGAGCTGTTCCTGCTCGCGCAGGCGTCGGGAGCCTTCCAGGATAATATTTTCGAGGTTAATCTTCAAGGTGATCTTATCACCTGCAGGCAGGCAATCGACTTCGAATTGGAAAACGCCCTCATTCCAGGTAAAAAGGCGACTAACCACCGCAAGGTAGTGAGCCTGCAAGGCATCAATGATATCCTGTTGGCTGATATAGTTAGCGTTGACCAGCAAAAGGCCTAATTCCTTTTCCCGCATACTGGCAGCGCGTTCTTTGATAGCGCGATGCTGGCTGGCACTCAATTTGTTGGAAGCGTGGAGGATATTAACCAGGCTGTTGTCTTCCGCTCCTAATTGTGCATAAGCCAGCTTTCCCTCACGGAAATAAAGGCGCGCCTCACTTGGCCCCTCAATTATCAAACAACCTGTTTTCTTGGCAAGGTTGATCAGGTTCAGGAGTTGGGTGATGGTGAAATCGCGAAGATTACCCTTCAGCGCCATACGTTTTCGTCAGGAAATCCATCTTCCGAGATAAATTCTGGGGAGATTATACTTGTAAGGGAAATGCAAGTCAAATAAAACCGCCTAACAAGGCAGAAAGGCAAAATAGTTGACATCCTTATCTTCCCGCGGTATCCTTTTGGTCGTGTCCGGGTGGGTCCGGCGCGGCGGAAACCTGCGAACCCCGTCAGGTCCGAGAGGAAGCAGCGGTAAGTAGGTCATTCCGGGTGCCGCCGGGTTGCCTGCCCGGGCATATTCATTAGAATCAAAAACTTCCGCGGCTGGATGATGCTCCACCCGCGGAAGTTTATTTATTATTTCCTATGGCTTACCGCCGTTGCCTTCGGAGTTACCTCCTCCCCCTGGAGTTTCAGGATTGGAGCTACCTCCAGCCTGTGGTCCGGGACCTGTACCTGTGCCGTCTTGCACCGGGTCACAATTGGTGCATTCCCCGGAGCCAGGACCTTGCCCCTGACCAGAACCATCGCCTGCGTTCGGGCCGGGGCCGGGACCACTACCATCCTGCACTGGTTCGCAATCCGTACACCCGCCATCACCAGGGCCAGGTCCTGCACCCTCGCCAGAGCCAGGAGCGACATTTGGTCCAGTGCCAGCGCTTGGTTCTGGCGTTGTGATTTGGTCACCCGGAGATGGGGAGCTTTCCGGTTGCTCTGGATGCTCATCCTCGCTTTGGCCCCATCCTGAGCGCATCTGCTCTCTGAAAGTGAGCGGATCTTCCAGACCGATCTCGCACACGCGGTTGCGCGCTCTCAACATTTCCTGTATCATTTCCAGAGTTGGATCTGGTTGCTCGGTCTTTTGGAGCCGCTGCAGAGTTTGCTCTTGATTCTGTATGGTTGCCCGAATTTGTTCTAAGGCTTGATTCATTTGGTTATCCGGAATGCCGGCAGCAAGCTTCAGGGCATAATCCAAATGTTTTTGCAAACGGGAAGCAACCTCCATAGGAATCGCCTCGCCGCTGGTATGTAAAGCTTCGATTTCTCCCATCCGACGTGCGGCAAATGCCAGAGCCAGCTCCAATTGCGTCTGGGTCTGTTCTGTCAGTCGCAAACGCAAATCCTCACTGAATGTTTTCAACGGATAGAGTTGCTCCGTTGGCAGGCTATCCTGGGCAGCATATACGCTGGCTCCAACACCTCCGAAAACCAGCGATGCAATGATGATCAACGTGCTTAAAGTAGTTACCATAGAAAATCGCTCCTTTCTTCGCAATTGAAATGGGCTTGTCTTAATCCACACTTTAAGACGGTCGAGGAGCGATTCAGATACGGCCTGGTCGGAAGTTGCCGCACTGTTAAGTGCTTTAACCTCAACGATGTATTTCTCGCGACCGATACCGGCCTTCAATATATTACGAGGAGGAATAACCCGTATCGTATCCAGCGAGCGGTTTATTCTTTCATCCAGTTTATCTTCTATAGATCTCATAGGGGATCATCTCCAGAAATCAACAACCTTCTCAGCGAGTTTATTGCCCGGTGATGCAACGCTTTAACTGCACCGACCGGTTTTGCCAACGCCTCAGCAATTTCATCGTTTTTCCATTCCTCCAAATATTTCAGCGCGATCACCTGGCGTTGGTCGGCCGTCAACCTTTCCAGGGCATGACGTACTCTGGCACCATCGATATTTTGAGAGGCGATTTGCTGTGGATCATCATTTGGATCAAAATGACTGTTGGCCTCGTTCTCCCAAGATATTGAATGGGTACGCCGGTAATGATCGGTAATCCAGTTATGCGCGATACGATAAAGATAAGCTTGCAGATACTTATTTGGACCATTTCCGCACTTGATGACAGCCAGAAAGCGGCTGAACGTCTCGGATACGCAATCCTCCGCCAGGTTTTCACAGCCTAGCAGGCGCATGGCGTAACGATATACTCCCGGGCTGAAGTGGTCGTAAATTTCTACCAGGGCTTGCTCTTCGAAGCGGTGGGCGCGCTGCAACAGTGCCTGTTCGCTATCCATTCTATTCGTTTATTATGACGTATAACCATCAAAAAGGATACGGTACTAGGCCAGTAACCGGTTAAAAATAAACAACCTAAAATTTTTTTGGTTGTGAGAGACTGACAACGCAAAAGCTCAGGCTGCATTTACCTAAATCTGATATACTGGGCGCATTTCGGCTTGATCATCACCAGTAATGAAGTTCCCTATTCCGTGCTTGGCAGTCAAAATAATAACATGCCCTCAGATCCGGACATTCCCGCCTCGACAAAGATACAACCCCTGGCCAGGGCGTCGCAGGTGAAATCCTTTATCAATTCCTCCTACCTGCTTTTCTCCGGCAAAGGCGCCCGTGAGGGCTATCTGGCTGCTGTTGATTCAGGGGTAATCAGCCTGTCCAACTTCCTGGCAACCATCATCCTGGCCCGTAACGCCTCGCCCCGCGAATTGGGCGTGTATGGGGTGGGGTTTATTGCTTTAAGGCTGGCTCGCGCTTTCCAGGAGGGGCTGATCATCCAACCTATGAACGTATACGGCGCGAGCATCGAAGAGGATTCTTTCAAAAAATATGCCACCAGCGTGAGCATCCTGCAGATTTTCCTGGCGTTGTTATCTTCGTTGGCTGTTGCTTTGGGCGGATGGATGCTGACCGTCACAGGCAACGATGTCGCTGGACCGACCTTGTTTGCTCTTTGGTTCGCTTTTCTCTGGTGGCAATTGCAAGAGTACATCCGCCGTATGTTGTACACGCGTGACGATATCCCCAACGCGTTGATCAACACGGTTCTGGCGAACGGCCTGCGCCTGGCGCTCATGCTCTGGTGGGCGCCTTTAGGCCGGTTAGATGGCATTGCCAGCCTGGACGCCATCGGCTGGGGAGCTCTAGGGGCGTTATTGCCAGGCCTGTGGTTTACCCGTGCTTACTGGTCGAGGAGTTTACTAAATCTCAAGATGGTCTGGCGGCAGAACTGGGATTTTGGCAGGTGGACCTTGGGCGGGACGTTAGCCAACTGGGTAGCCGCAGAATTTTACCCCATCCTGACCGCTGGGATGGTCAGCTTCGCTGCCGCTGGGGCATACCGCGCCTTGCAAAACCTGGTCGCACCCATTCACGTGCTCCTGCGAGCGATTGATACGTTCCTCACTCCGCGTTCAGCCCGGCTCTACCAGCAGGATGGTCGCCGGGCATTATCCCGGACGCTGCGCCTGACCTACTTGATTGCTGGCTTGCCCATTTTGGGGATGCTGTCCCTGGCCTTGCTTTTCCCGCAACAGATTCTGCGCCTGCTATATGGGGAGGCTTACGTCTCTTATAGCAATGGGGTGGTTTTGATGGCGATCTTTTATGCCTTGTGGTTTGCTTACTGGCCATTGCAGACGGCTTTCAAAGCCGTGCGCTTCTCCCGCCCGATCTTCGTCGCCAACCTAGTCGCCATCCTGACTATGTTCACCGCGGGTATCTGGGCAATCTTACGCTGGGGAGTATACGGAACGATCTTTGGCCAGGCACTTAACTCCTTAATCGTTGCTGTTATCTTGTGGGTGGCCTGGCTTTCCCTGAAAGATGATTAGGCTATGACAGGCGACTCGTTTTTAGTTACACAGTCTGAGCAGCCTGCGCGGTAACTTGCCATTCCAATCCTTGCGCCAGCGGTACCAAAATGTAATCAAGAAAGCCAGCATGATCAGCTTGAGGTCGAAACCCAGGCCGGCGTGGCGGATGTACAGGCGGTCGAAGCGCAACTTCTGCCGAGGTGTGAGGTAGTAATCTCCGGCTACCTGGGCTAACCCGGAAAGCCCTGGTAAAACATGGTGTCGCTCTGCATACTCGGGCATCCCCTCCAGGTAATCGTGCACCAACACCGTCCTTTGCGGGCGGGGACCGACGAAGCTCATCTCTCCCCTCAGAATATTGATAAGCTGTGGCAATTCGTCAAGAGCTGTCTTCCTCAAAAACAATCCCACTGCCAACACACGCTCATCCTCCTGCGCTGCCAGGATTGGCCCGGTTTCATCTTCTGCCTGGCGCACCATCGTGCGGAACTTGAGTTGCCGAAAATTAAGGCCGCCTTTCCCAACTGAGTTTTTTACGAATAATAAGGGGCCAGGATCCTCGAACCAGACCAGAAAAGCGCTCAGCAGCCAGACCGGGGTTGAGAACGCCAGCCCGAGTAACGCCATCATGAAGTCGAAAAGGCGTTTAGAAAACCGTTCGGGGTGCGGAACCCCGATGATTTCTATATGACGCTTGCGCACCTCAACCTGAATGGCGGGCGATGGCGGTGAATTATTCTCCCAAAGCGACTCGTTCAGTCCGGTAGCGACCAATCCACCCAGGAATGAACCCAGAAATCCCGCTACCAACAACATAGGGGAAATCAGCGAATTGAGCAGAAGAATCCCTATCAGCCAATTGGTGAAGACGAGAGCCAGGCTGAGTATAAACGCAAACCTGTAACGCCAACTCATAGGGAGAGGGAGAAACAGCAAGCAGCGCTCAGTCGTCACAGTCAAAGCAGTGTAGAGTGTTGTCAGGCCGAGCGCTTCTACTATCCGGATCAACCAATGAGTAAAGCGCAGCGGCGCTTTCAGCGGATGGACCAACGCCGGACCGGAAAACCAGGCCAGTACCACCAGCGTAATTGCCAGACCCAAGTACAAGGCAGCCATCCAGGTTGGGCTGGTCATCCCCTGGTTCAACTGGGTTTTCGTGATTCCAGTTTGATCTTTTGACATCCGCATTCCCGGCGATTATACCCCAAGGGAAATGTTGACCTAATGGCTCTCGCCTTGGTCTCAAGGTGATTAAATATTATGAAGGCCTATGGCCCGGCTCTCAAAAAGCAGAGGTGTTATAATCCTCGGTTGCCCGCCAGGGCAAAGAAAAATTGCTGGGTGGTATTTCAATGACACCAAAACGAAACCGGAAAATCTTATTTCTTATCATTCTATCGTTGCTGGCTGTTTTGGGGATTGCAGGGCTGGTCTATTACCCGCTGTTACAACAAAAATGGGTTGCCCCTCTCGGTCCAGGGTTGGGATTGCCAACCTATACCTTACCCGGCTCGTCTATCACACCCTCTCAAGCGGTATCCTTGACCAGCAACACCCAGGAATTCACGCACACGATCCTTACCACCAGCACCTTCTCGTATTCCTTACCAACCACACCAGCCGGAACTCCAACGCCGCGACCTTTTTGCGGTGGCCCTCCATTGACGTTCATCCTGGGCATCGGCGCCGATAGCGGCGAAAGCTACAACTACGGTTTGGCGGATGTCATCCGTGTTGCCCGCGTTGATTTCGTTACCCCGAAGGTCAGCGTTCTGGCGATGCCCCGCGACCTGTGGGTTGAGATCCCCGATATCGAACAGCACTACAACATCACGCACGGGAAACTCAACCAGGCATACTTTTATGGTGGCCCCGGAATGGGATATTACGACGGCTCAGGCGGCGCTCCAGGATTGCTGGCTCGCACCCTCGACCTCAACTTTAGTCTGCGGGTAGAGCATTATGGGGCTGTCAACATGAATACCTTCGTAAAAATCGTGGACGCAGTGGGGGGGATCGACCTTTACCTGCCGGAGGACGTCGATGGTCGCTCCGAAGACCCTATGACGATCGACCTGGGCTTTTTCCCAAAAGGCCAGCACCATTTCTCTGGGGAGCAGGCATTGCGTTTCGCCCGCGTGCGCAAGAAATACAACGACTTCACCCGTATGGACCACCAGACCATGGTGTTATGCGCTTTGCGCTCCAAGCTCAAAGAGCCATCTGTAATCGTTAAAATCCCCAGGATCGTATCTGCCTTCAAAGACTCTGTGCAGACAGACCTCAGCCCGGAACAGATCAGCCAGTTAGCCTGCCTGTTGCCTAAAGTGAAGCGTGAAAATCTACTTTTCACCAGCCTGCCGGATGAGATTCTCAACCCGGGACGCGTTTATAATCCTCGCCAGAAGGACACCACCTTCGTAATGGAAGCCGATTACGATGTGATCCGTGATTACGTGGCGCAATTCATGGCAGGCACCTGGCCAACCGAACCCGAGGAGCCAACCTGCCCTTGATGCACACCGGAGCAGCGCCCTACCTTCCCCCGTTGAATGTGACCGAGCTCTTGCATCGCTACAATTTGCACCCTGACAAGCGCCTGGGCCAGAACTTTTTAGTCGACGAAAGCGTTTTAAGTCGTGTCGTGGCCGCAGCTGAAATTTCTCCCCAAGAAGACGTACTGGAAATAGGAGCTGGCTTAGGCAGCTTGACTCGCCACTTGTGCAGCCTGGCTCGCCATGTCGTGGCAGTGGAGCTCGACGCCCGCTTATTACCTCCAATTAAAGAAGTCCTATCAAAATGCGCAAACCTGCGCCTGGTTCAGGGGGACATTCTGGCTTTAGATCCGGCGGCATTGATGGTGGAGGCGCAAACGGCAAGCGGTTATCTGGTCGTGGCAAACATTCCCTATTACATTACATCCGCCCTCCTGCGCCACCTCCTGGAGGCGCGGCGGCCTCCCCGCCGTATGGTGCTCACTGTCCAGGTGGAAGTAGCTGAGCGCATCTGCGCCAGGCCCGGCGACATGAGCCTGCTCTCTTTGAGCGTTCAAGTATATGGGAAGCCAGAAGTCGTGATGCGCATACCGGCCGGGGCGTTTTACCCTGTTCCCAAGGTGGATTCAGCTGTTGTTCGCGTGGACATTAACCCTTCGCCACTACTGCCCTCTGCGCAGATACGTAATTTTTTTCGCTTGGCAAAAGCCGGCTTCAGCCAGAAGCGTAAAACCCTGCGCAACGCCCTGGCCGGCGGTATGCACTGGAGCCCGGACCAGGCCGCTAGAGTTCTGAACCTGGCAGGTATTGAACCGATGCGACGCGCGGAAACCCTGGGGCTTGAAGAGTGGGAATCCCTTTTGGGTGTGGTGAATTCTGGAATCGCCTCAACCCCAGATCAGTAAAAAGATCCCTCCAAGAAGGCGTAAGCCCGCTGCAGCCAGTATAGCTTCCCGTAACCCAATCCACTCCGCTGCGACCGGGGATAGGAGAGCGCCGGTCAATATACCCAGGTTCATAACAAGGTTATGCAGAGCCATGTGTGCAGGTAGATCATTTCCTGGCACGCGCTCCATCAAGCGGTTCAGGATTGCACCGCTGATAAGCGCCCAAATAACTCCCGCAGTGGCTGAAGCCACCCAGTATAGTCGGGCATCCGTTGCAAGCCCCAACAGTAATGGATAGGAAAAGAAGACTAATCCGCTGGCAACCAGTACATGCCGGTGACCAAAGCGTGTGCTTATCCTCTTTAGATTGAGGGACGCCAGCAACATCGCCCCGTAGAGAATAGCATTACCCAGGCTGATTTCTCCATCGGTTAGATGGATCCCACGTACCAAAAACAACGGGAAAAGCGGAGAAGAGAAATATTGGGACAAATATAAAAACAGGTAGGCTGCCATGAATGAGCCGAAGGAGCCACGCAATAAATCTATCCTGATTAATGCTTGACCATGTGAGCGGGTCAGGAAGCGTAATCCTGCTGATAGACCTGTTCCCTCGATGATACGCGACACTCCTGGTCTGGCAAAATCTTGAAGAGGCCGCCCAATCCTGGAAGGTGTGTGATCCGGAGGCGTCAACCGGTACAGATTATAGGTGCTGAGCGCTCCACCCAGCGCCCCGATCGTGAAAACGACCTGGTAATTGCCTGGGAACGGCAGCAAGTCCAGCAACTGCCCGCATAACAAGGATGTTGTCACCAGGCTGAAAGCCTGGATGGCGTTGCGTTTTCCCACCACTTCGCTGCGCAATTCTGGTGGGACAACGTCGGCCAGGGTGGCATTGAAGCCGATTGCCAGCAAAGTTCCTGGTATATACATGACCAGCGTGATCAAGACCAAAACCCAGGCTTGAAGTGACTCGCTGAACAGCCAGGGAAGAGGTATCAATAAGAAGTACCCAATCCGTTGCCAAAAAGCTGACCAGAAGGAGACTCTGACAAGTGTGCGTCCTTCCATCCAACGTCCAAATGGCAACGAAAATAGCAGGTTCACCAGGGCGGGAATGGCTGTCAGTAAACTGACCTGGAAACTGCTGGCGCCCAACCGCGCAGCGTAAACCGCCAGGAAAGCTACGATACTGCCCGCCAGGACGCCATACCAGAATATATCGGCGTACAGGTGCCGAAAATTCGAGCGCATGACTTGTGTTTGCAAGGGGAAGCACTTTCCTTACTTCAAGGGGATCGTTATTTTCCCTCGATTAACCCGTCGTTTATTAAATTCCGGCTCAGGTGACGGTATTCGAAAAGCATCTGCCAGACTCGGATGGCGGCTTCTGTTTGAATATTGAATGACATTTTAGAATTTCCCCATCGCCGGTCGGCGAAATAAAATGGGATTTCCTTGAAGCGATATCCGAGCCGGAAAGCGATATACGCCATCTCAACCTGGAATGCATACCCATTCGAGCGCACCCGTTCCAGCGGCATCCCCAGCAAAGTCTCCCGCCGCCACATGCGAAATCCCCCTGTGGCATCTTTTACGGGCAAGGAGAGGATGATGCCGGCGTAGATGTTACCGAAAGCAGAGAGTCCCTTTCGCCAGAAAGGCCACCTTTCGTCAACTGACCCGCCTGGCACGTACCGTGAGCCCATGGCGACGTCACAGTTCTCTAGAGCTTCCAGCAACTCCAGCAACTTTTCGGGGGGGTGCGAAAAATCAGCGTCCATCTGAGCCACTGCTTCGGCGCCGTCTTTCAAAGCCTGGGTGAATCCTGTGATATATGCCGATCCCAGGCCGAGTTTGCCGGGACGGTGGAGCACGGATAATCGGCCTTGAGAGGCGGCAGCCAGTTCTTCGGCTATCTGTCCACTTCCATCAGGGCTGTTATCGTCAACAACCAAAAATTTTAAATCGGGGATGTTGAGAGCAAATAGCGTAGAAACCAGTTTGGGCAGGTTTTCTGCTTCGTTGTAGGTAGGTGTGACGACTGTCAGTAGCACGGGATTAGTCAAGGGCGCTGCCGGTAAAGCGCTGTCAAGGTACCGAAAAAAATATATTGGATTTAAACGATCTTCCCCCACCGGACAGGAAGGGGAAGAGCATGACCTTAGCCGATCGGTTGCTTATCGATTCTAAAATCACACACATCATCACCCATGGCAAGGCATTTGGTTTCCACAACCCGAAATTCATTTCCACCTGAAACCCACTTCAAGCCTGCCTGGAGCAGACCGGTCGCTATATAGCAAACCGGTTTATCTACATCTTTACGTCCCCAGCACACCGGGCATCGATGTATAGTGTACATGAAGTGGTCATCGTACTCCTGGACCGTGCTGCGCTGATCGCTGATTTGCGAGAAGATCTTTGCCATCGCCGGAATTCCGATGCGCATCTTTGCCTGTAGTGGCAATACTACAAAAGCCAGGTCAGCCGCGCCGGCCAGGGCGCCGAAGTTGCGCAGCGAGTCGTCGAAGGTAGCCCGGCCCGCCCGTAAGGCTAATCCCCGGCCACCACGCGGACCGTACATCTCTTCCAAGGCAAGGTTGATAGAAGAAAAATCTGCAAAGTCAAATTCGCGCTCCAGGTTATCAGAGGGGTAATGATCAATGAGATGAGGCAAATGCGCCAGGTTTAAGATGGCATTCAGACCGTTCTTCCCCATCACCTCTTCCAGCGCCTTGAGCGCAATCAGGGCAATCTTATTGGCGTAATTGTATCCACTCTTAGGTATGGGTTCCATGGTGATTTGTCATTAAATGAGTTTCGTCAAGTCTTCTGCAGCCCGGCGCATATCCAGGAAGATCAAACCTAGCTTTGCCTGTTCGCGAGCCAGGGCGGTGAGCACGGCTTCCTCGCCTACCGACATCAGGATTACGTAACCTTGTTCACCCTTGATGTAAACCTGATCCAATGTACCCCGGCCTAATTCGGTTGCGATACGCTCACCCAAGGAGAGCATGGCCGCCGACATAGCCGAAACGCGATCTTCCTCAACGCCTTGCGGCAAAGCCGAGGCAATAATCAAACCATCCACGCTGACCACCGCCGACGCCTCGATATCGGGCGACGAAGCTTGAAGGTCGCGCAGGCGATCAACCATCATTTGAGAGCGTGATTTCGTCACGTTGGGTTATTCCTGTTCTTCGTAAAATGATGTCGCTGTCCCAATATTATTTGCTTCGTTCATCAACCCTTTTTATGTAATTCCCTCAAGTAAGAAATAAAAACAATTAATCTAATTTTATCGTTCACAAATGTAGCATAGGGATAGTAATGTGTCAAGCTAAACCTGCAAGAATGAAATGCAAACATTATTGCCGAATTCTGCCATGTGCTATAATCTTTCCTGCCCTGGTGAAGGATGATTTCGATATGCCAATTCAGGACTTGCATGAGTTCATTGACTTGTTAGAGAAGCCTACCCCGCTGGAGGCATCATGCTGACATGGCCTGAAAGAATCCTTTTCGTACTCGCTGTTCTCGCATCACTCTTCGCAGCCTTCCGGGTGGCAATCCGCATCATCCACACGATCGGGCGTGGGCATGGCCAGGTAGACTGGTCGCTGGCGCGCAAACGCTTTCTTGCCGTGCTGGTCAAAACCATCTCTCTCCAGCCGGTTTTCCGTTTTCGCTTCTGGCCCAGCCTGTTCCATGGTTTCGTCGCCTGGGGATTTATTTATTACCTCCTGGTCAATCTGGGCGACGCCCTGAAAGGCTTTCTGCCCGGCTTTCGTTTTTTGGGCGGCGGCGCCCTCGGCAACCTTTACCGGCTGGGTGGAGACCTGCTCAGCGTGGCTGTGCTTACCGGCATGCTGGCATTGATCGTGCGGCGCTTCATTCTTCGACCTTCCAGCCTGAACGCCCGCCAGGATATCCTGCTCCACCCCAGAGCGCGCCGCGGTATCCTGCGTGATTCGACCTTCGTCAGCGGATTCATCCTGGTGCACGTCGGCTCGCGCTTCTTGGGCGAATCGATCAAAATCGCCGCCGGAGAATCCCCTGCCTGGCAGCCGTTCGCCGCGACGGTCGCCCCCCTGTGGAGTGGTTGGACCTCTATAACCTTGACGGTCGGAGAGCACGCCGCTTACTGGCTGGCTCTGGGCACCATCCTGGCATTCATGCCTTACTTCTTATACTCCAAGCACATCCACCTGTTTTTCGCCCCGCTTAATTTCCTCTTGAAACCCGAGCGCCGCTCGATGGGTGAGCTGGATAAACTCGATTTCGAAGACGAGAGCATCGAGCAATTCGGCGCCACGCGCCTGGAAGACCTGGGCTGGGAACTGATCATGGACGCCTATGCCTGCATTATGTGCTACCGCTGCCAGGAGGTCTGCCCGGCTTACAACACGGGTAAGGTGCTTTCACCCGCCGCACTGGAGATTAACAAGCGCTATTCTCTCAACCTGGAGGGCGATCGTCTGGCAAAGGGCGAGCAGAGTCAGCAGACCTTGCTGGAGTTCGCTATACCGGCCGAGGCGGTGTGGGCCTGCACGGTCTGTGGCGCCTGCGTGGATATCTGCCCAGTTGGCAACGAACCCATGCGCGATATCCTGGACATCCGCCGCGCCCTGGTCTTGATGGAGAACGACTTCCCCGAACAGTTGCAAACTGCTTTCCGTGGCATGGAGCGCACGGTGAATCCCTGGAACGTGCCGCCCGCTGACCGGTTGAAGTGGGCTGAGGGGCTGGGGGTTCCGGTGGTCGACCAGAATCCAGATTTCGAAGTCTTGTGGTGGGTGGGCTGCGCCCCAGCTACCGACGCTCGCGCCCAGAAGACTGCCCGCTCCTTCGCCCAGATTCTCAAGAAAGCTGATGTAAGTTACGCAGTTCTGGGCGAGCACGAGCAGTGCACCGGCGATTCAGCCCGCCGCGCCGGCAACGAATTCCTTTTTAATGAACTAGCCACAGCCAATGTGGAGCTGCTAAACGCCATAGCCCCACCGCGGATCGTCACCACCTGCCCGCACTGCCTGCACACCCTGAAGAACGAATACCCGGCATTCGGCGGCAACTACCAGGTGGTGCACCACACCCAATTGATCAACGAGCTGGTTGGGGCGGGCAGATTAAAGCTGAAAGAGCAGCCAGCTATCAGCGGTCATCAATCTAGGGTCACCTTCCACGACCCTTGTTACCTGGGCCGCCAGAATGACATCCTGGCCGAGCCGCGCCAGGCGCTGGCTCGCACGGCTGAAGTGGTCGAGATGCCCCGCCACGGGAAGAAATCCTTTTGCTGCGGGG
>Ga0299912_10000771_pt1 | contig 26181 bp, 28 predicted proteins | sample RVTome_2_FD_207667 | JGI IMG/M metagenome (GOLD analysis project Ga0299912, IMG submission 207667) | Soil microbial communities from uranium-contaminated site in the Upper Colorado River Basin, Wyoming, United States - RVT95D214 (version 2) ... | reverse complement strand
GCAAGAGGATCCTCGTGGCCTATGCCAGCAAACACGGCTCCACCGGCGGCGTTGCTGAAGCCATAGGAAAAGAATTATGCAACAGAGGGGCTGCGGTGGACGTCCTTTTGGCGAAAAATGCATCTAACTTAAATTCATATCATGGCGTCGTTGTGGGGAGCCCTATCTACGCGGGTACATGGCTGCCTGACGCCGTAGATTTCTTAAAGACAAACAACGAGGCCTTGCGCAAGGTCCCCGTGGCCTATTTCCAGGTATGCATGACCATGCGCAATAAAACCGAAGAGAATCTAAAAAAGGCTGTTACTTACTTAGATTCTGTCCTCAGGGGGGTACCGCAGATAAAACCCGTCGCCACTGGTACCTTCGCAGGGGCGGTGGATTATGGCAAGCTTTCCGAAGTAGAGAAACAGATTTTGAAATCCAGGGGAACGCCGGAAGGCGATTTTCGCGATTGGAAAGCCATTCAAACCTGGGCAACCGGACCAGACCTCACGAAAATGACCCAATGATGACAGATGAGGGATGGGGACGTACGTGCAGGAGGCCTCCAGCGACCTTGATAGCATGTTCAGGGCCTTATAAAAGTGCTCAGGTCCCGCCCACAGCGAAGCATTGCCGCCTTAATTCCTTTGCTACGACATAAGAAACCGCTTGACATCCTCGCATATAGTTTATACTATAAAGTATAAACTATGGAGGGTAGGAATATGCGAGCGACGGCAAAAGATCTTCGATTTTATTCTAAAGAACTAATAGATAATGTACTCAGGGGGGAAGAAATAACCATTACGTATCGCGGGAAGCCTATTGCAAAGTTAGTTCCCTTAGAAAAGACAAAAGCTGCCAAGGGCATTAAAAACGAATTGTTTGGCATGTGGAAAGATAATAATAAAGTTAAAGATGTTCAAAAATATATTACTTCTCTTAGAAAGGGAAGGTTTTCATGATTATCGATACGGATGTTTTAATCTGGTATTTAAAAGGTAATCAAAAAGCATATGAATTTGTTGAATCGCAATTGGGATTTAATATTTCAGTAGTTACCTATATTGAATTGGTACAAGGAATGCGTGATAAGCATGAGTTAAATGTTTTTAGAAATCAGTTTAGAAATTGGAGTGCAAAAATAATCCACCTTAACGAAGAGATATCGGCGAAAGCGATGTTTTATATTGAAAGGAATTATCTAAGCCATTCGTTACAGCTTGCTGATGCTTTGATTGGATCGACCGGCTTAGTTTATGGAATGCCGATAGCAACAGGCAATGATAAACATTATAAAGTGATCAGCGAATTGGAGGTAATAAAGGTCAAAATATAGGGCAGCGGTGCTACAGCCGGGGGGTAGCATTAGGATTTTAGCCCCTCCTTATATTTTCGCTTTTTTTTATTTTCCCCCTTGACAAAGGCATCCGGTTATGGTTTTATTGAACAAAATCCTGATGAAAGGATGATTTGGGACGTGATGGGCAGCAGTAAAGGATATATTCAGAGTTGGCTTTTTTACTTTTATTATTTTATAGCGGTCTGCCCATCGCTTGGGGGGATGGAACCGTAACGGAGGTTACATAGCCAACTAAGCCATGGGTAGGCAGCGATGCTATCCATGGCTTTTTTTTGGGGCCATGGTAGCACCACTGACCATGGCCCATACTTTTATAAGGAGGTGAAAGATGGTGATCGTCATGAAAAAGAATGCCACAGACGCCCAGATAGACCACGTGATCAAATGGATCGAATCAGTGGGCTATCAAGCACACCCCTCCCGGGGGGTGGAGAGGACCATCATCGGCGTCGTGGGCGACGACCGGGGCAAGGAGCAGCTCAAGGCCGTCGAGCACCTTGACGGGGTGGAAAAGACCGTGCTCATCCTCAAGCCGTACAAACTGGCCAGCCGCGAGTCTAAGGAAGGCTACACCATCATCCCGGTGGGCGATGTGAAGATCGGAGGACCTGAATTCGTCGTCATGGCTGGCCCCTGCTCCATAGAGAGCGAAGAGCAGCTCATGGAGAGCGCCTACATCGTCAAGAAGGGAGGGGCCCATATCCTCAGAGGCGGGGCCTTTAAGCCGAGGACATCGCCTTACAGCTTTCAGGGGATGGAAGAGGAAGGCCTCAAGCTCCTGAAAAAGGCCCGGGAAAAGACGGGCTTGCCCGTTGTCACCGAGGTCATGAATACCACCGATGTGGAACTGGTGGAGGCGTACGCCGATATCATCCAAATCGGCGCCCGTAATGTCCAGAACTTCCCCCTGCTTAAAAAGGTGGGGCAGGCACGGAAACCAATCCTGTTAAAGCGGGGCATGATGACAACCATAGAGGAACTCCTCATGTCGGCAGAATACATCCTTTCTTCCGGTAATGGCCAGGTTATCCTCTGCGAGCGGGGAATCCGCACCTTCGAGACGGCAACGCGCAACACCCTGGACATCAGCGCCGTACCGGTGCTCAAGGAATTAACCCACCTGCCAATCATTGTTGATCCAAGCCACGCCGCCGGTCACTGGCGATATGTCATCCCGCTGGCCAGGGCCGTCAGGGCGGTGGGGGCTGACGGACTCATGATCGAGGTCCATCCTGAACCGGAAAAGGCCCTCTCCGACGGCGTACAATCCCTCAAACCCGAGAAGTTTTACCAGCTCATGGAGGAGTTGGGAACCTTGGAAAAGATCGCGGGATTGAAGACAGAGGTCGTCCAATGAACAGGATCAAGGTGCACCTTGACAAAAAGATATCAGCATCTTATGAGATCTATATCGGGCAGGCGATCGTTGATCGTATGGGCCTCATCTTCAACAAGCATAAGTGGGCAAGCCGCTACATTATCCTCACGGATTCCCGTGTCTTGCCCCTCCATGGAGAGAGGGTTCAGCAAGTTCTTAAAGGAATGGGCCTTAAGATCGATATGATCGACATCCCCCCAGGGGAGGCCTCAAAGGATATCAAGACCAGCCTGCGCATCGTGGATCAGTTGATGGCGCTGGGGGCTGACAGGTCATCGGCCCTCATCGCGCTCGGCGGCGGCGTCGTAGGCGATATCACCGGTTTTGTGGCCTCAATCTATATGCGGGGCATCCCCTACATCCAGGTCCCCACCACCCTCCTTGCCCAGGTGGACAGCAGTATCGGGGGAAAGACCGGCATAGATCTCTCCAGCGGGAAGAACATCCTTGGGACCTTTTACCAGCCCAAGGGGGTCTTCATCGACCTGTCCTTCTTGAAGACCCTGGAGCCGCGGGAACTAAAAAACGGCCTCGCAGAGGTCGTCAAGTACGGCATTATCGATGACCCGGAGCTCTTCAGTATCCTTGAAACCAAGGCCAAAGATATCATGAACCAGGAGATGGACCTCCTTGAAGAGATCGTCACCAGGTCATGCCGCATCAAGAAAGGCGTCGTCGAGATCGATGAGCAGGAGAAGGGGATGCGTCGCATCCTGAATTTCGGCCACACCATCGGGCACGCCATCGAAACGGAGTCCGGTTACGCCATCCCCCATGGGGAAGCCGTATCCATGGGCATGGTTGCGGCATCCATCCTATCGGAGCGCATGCAGTACCTCCCTTCCGAAGACCGGCAACGGATCATCGCCCTGATCAGGGCGATCGGGCTCCCCGACCAGATCCCCCAGAACCTCAGCCTTGAGGGGATCTTCGCCCATATGAAAGGGGACAAGAAAAAGGCAGGGGATACCCTCAACCTCGTGCTCCTGAAAAAGATCGGGATCCCCTTTGTCACGAACGGCGTGCCGGAACAGTTGATCAGGGAGACCATCGAGGGATTAACGGCATGAAGAGAGCATTGCTCAAGGGCCTCAGAGAGAGGTTACGGAAGAAAGACCGTGAGATCGTCAAGCTCCTCAATGAACGCACCCAGCTCTCCATCGAGGTAGGCAAGACCAAGTATGCGCAGGGCCGGGAGGTCTATGACCCTTCACAGGAGGGTAAGGTCTATGATTACCTCAGGGAGATGAACACAGGCCCCCTTCCAGACAAGGCCCTGAAAGATATCTTCCGGGAGATCATCTCATCCTCTCGGGCCCTCCAGGAGCCGACAATGGTCGCCTACCTGGGGCCGGAGGCGTCATTCTGTTACCTGGCGGCCCAATCCCATTTCGGCAAGAGCGCCCGTTATTTCTCACAGACGAAAGTCTCCGAGGTCTTCGATGAGGTGGAGAGAGGCCGGATCGCGTGGGGGGTGGTGCCGGCGGAAAATTCCCTGGAGGGGTCCGTCAAGACAACCCTGGATAGGCTGATCTCGACACCCCTCAATATCCGAGCGGAGATCTTCCTCAGGATCTCGCACTGTCTGATCTCTGCCTGCACAAAGATCGAGGGGATCAAGCGGATCTTTTCCCATCCCCAGGCCCTCGCCCAGTGTCAGGGCTGGTTGAGGAGAAATCTCCCCCACGGCCAGCTGATTGAGGTCGACAGCACCGTAGCCGCAGCCGAGCAAGTCCTCAAGGATCGTGAGGGCGCGGCCATCGGAAGCTGCCTTGCGGCAGCCACGTACGGGCTCAAGATCATCGCCGAGGGGATCGAAGACAGCCCCTTGAACACAACGAGATTTTTCGTCATCGGCAGGGGACAAAGCACGGCGACAGGAAACGACAAGACCTCCGTGCTCTTCGCAACGCCCCATGTGCCGGGTGCCCTGTATCAGGCCCTGGGACCGTTTGCCAAAGAGCGGATCAATCTCACGCGCATCGAATCGTACCCTATGAAAGATAGGCTGTGGAAATATCTCTTCTTTGTAGATCTTGCCGGCCACCGGGATGAAAAAAAGATCAAAAGGTGCCTGGCAGCGGTGCAGGGGGCAGCCACCCTGTTCAAGATCCTCGGTTCGTATCCTCGGGGAGAGGAGCCGTGATGATCTGTATCCCCGTTGTCGCCAAAACCAATGAGGCCGCCTTGGCGCAGATGGAGAAGGGTTTCCCCCTGGCCGACATCCTGGAGCTGAGGATCGATCGGATCACGGATTGCGACCTGGACCAACTGATGCGCAAAAAGCGGGCCGGGAAGCGGATCCTGGTCACCAACAGGCGGGCGGACGAGGGAGGTAGCTTTGCCGGCACCGAGCGCGAAAGGATCGCGCTCTTGAAAGACGCTGTGGCGCTGGGGGCCGATTATGTGGATATCGAGGCCAGGACCGAAAAGCCCTTGCTCAAGGAACTGGCGGCGCAGATCAAGAAGCACAAAGGCCGCACGCGATGGATCATCTCTTATCACGATCTCCACGGAACCCCTTCTGAAGGGGCATTGAAAAAGAGATTCGATGCGTGCAGCAGGACCGGGGCCGACATCGTCAAAATCTGCACCTACGCCCATACGATGGATGACAACCTGAGTCTGCTTGGGCTCATCCCCTACGCACGGAAAAGGGGCCGGTCAATCATCGCCTTGTGTATGGGGGAGAAGGGGAGGATCAGCAGGGTCATGGCGCCCCTGTTAGGTTCCTACCTGAGCTATGCCTCGTTGGAGAAAGGTGCGGAATCGGCACCGGGACAACTGACTGTCGAGGAGATGAAGCAGATCCAAAAGATCTTGCATGCCGCAGGTACTGAGGAACGCTGAGGGCCTTATGATCACACCAGGCCTGCTATCACTATGAAAAAATCCCCACCTGCAATCTTTGCCCTCTTCGGCAATCCTGTCTCGCACAGCCTCTCTCCGCTGATGCACAATGCTGCATACAAAAAGATGGGGATCGATGCCTCGTATTGCCCTTGTCGCGTAGAAGACCTCGAAGAAGCCATCGAGAGGATCAAGAAACTCCCTCTGCAAGGCGTCAGCGTCACCATCCCCTTCAAAACGGCGGTGATGCCCTATCTGGATGAGGTAGATGCGAGTTCCCAAGAGATAGGGGCTGTCAATACGATCTTGCATGATGACAAGGGGAGGCTCAAAGGCTACAATACCGACTGGATCGGTATTGTCCGCGATCTGGAAGAATCCCTGGAGATCAAAAAAAAGACCTTCGCCATCCTGGGCGCGGGCGGAACGGCTAGGGCGGCTGTATTCGGTATCCTGCAGAGAGGAGGCATCCCTCTGGTCATAAACCGGACCCCCGAAAGGGGCAAAAAGCTGGCAAGGGAATTCGGCGTGCCCTTCTATCCCCTCTCGCAGATCAAGGGCATCAGCGCGGAGTGTCTCATCAATGCCACCCCCGTCGGGATGGCGCCTGATCGGGAAAGATCACCCCTTCCCAGGGAGATCCTCGGCAAGTTCCAGTGGGTCATGGATTGCATCTACAACCCCCTGAAGACGCGATTATTAAAGGAGGCCGAAGCGGCGGGGTGCACGGCGATCAACGGCCTCGGGATGTTCGTGCACCAGGGGGCCGAGCAGATAAGGATATGGACGGGGAAGGAACCGCCAATCGAGCTTATGCGCAAGGTCGTCCTCGCAAAGCTCAAAGAAGACAATGGAGATTAAACCGCTCAAAGATCTCAATGCCACGGTCAGCGTGCCCGGGTCCAAGAGCTACACCCAGCGGGCCTTGATCATCGCTGCCCTGGCAGACGGGCAATCGCGCTTAGAAAACCCCCTGATCGCCGAGGATACGGGATACGTGATAGGGGCCCTCCAATCCCTCGGCTCGGACATCACGACCAAAGGAGAAGATGTGGTCATCAGCGGGATCGGCGGCCATCCCAGAAATCCGGAAGCTGAGATCTACCTGGGCAACAACGGCACCGCCATGAGGCTCCTTACCAGTGTGGTTGCCCTGGGAGAAGGTGTCTTTACCCTCACCGGCAGCCCTCGCCTCCAGCAGCGGCCTATCAAACCCCTGCTCGATGCCCTGACCTGCATGGGGGCGGATGCCCGAACCGAACGCAACAACGGTTATCCCCCTGTCATCGTCCATGCCCATGGCCTGCAAGGCGGCACCGTCACCTTGACGGATATCGAGAGCAGCCAGTACATCTCCGCCCTTCTGATCTGCGCCCCCTTTGCCGAACGCGATACCGTGATCGAGCTTGCGGGCAAGATCCCCTCGCTCCCCTATGTGGAGGTGACCAGAGACGTGATGCAGGCATTCGGGGTGGAGGTGATCAAACAAACAAGCCGTCGTTATAGGGTGAAAAGCAACCAACGATACAGAGGGAGCCGCTATTGCATTGAAGGGGATTGCTCCAGCGCTTCATATTTCTTTCTGGCTGCGGCCCTGTGCAAGGGAAGGGTCCGCGTCCAACATATCAACCCCCAAACCCTGCAGGGGGATATCGGGCTCCTTCCCATTATGGAAAGGCTCGGCTGCACCGTCATCAGGGGAGAGGATTGGGTCGCGGTAAAGGGCGGCGAGCTGGCCTCGGGCGAATACACCTTTGATCTGGGAGCAATGCCCGATATGGTCCCTACCCTCGCGGTACTTGCCGCCATGCGGCCCGGCAGGACCATCATCACCAACTGCGCTCACCTCCGCTTAAAAGAGAGCAACCGGTTGAAGGCCCTGGCAACGGAACTGAGCAAGACAGGGGTGAGGGCGGAAGAGCAATCGGACGGCCTGGTGATCGAAGGGGATACCCCCCACGGCGCAGAGATAGAGACGTACAATGACCACCGCATCGCCATGAGCTTCGCTGTCCTGGGGTTGGCAATCCCCGGCATGCGGATCAAAGACGAGACCTGCGTGGACAAATCCTTCCCGGGCTTCTGGGCAGAACTGCAAAGGCTGTACGGCTGATGCGGATCGTCTTAATCGGATACCGTTGTACCGGCAAGACCTCGGTGGGGAAGCGGATAGCGAAGCGATTGGGCATCCCCTTCTACGACACGGACGAGCTCATCCAGAGCGATGCAGGCAAGACCATCAGGGAGATGGTCGATGAAGAGGGGTGGGATGCCTTCCGCGCGCAGGAACGCGCGATCATCAAGAAGCTCCCTTCGTCGGCAGATGCCGTCATCGCGGCAGGAGGCGGCGCAATCATGAATGCCGAAAACAGGGAGGTCTTGCGACGCAATGGTTTTTGTGTCTGGCTCACGGCCGATGTCAAGACCATCGTCGAGAGGATGCGCGACGACAGGACCAGTGATGCGCAGAGGCCGCCGTTGTCCGGCCAGAGTCTGGAGCAGGAGACGGCCGAGGTCTTCGAGGCCAGGAAGCCAATCTACCAGGCATTGGCTGATTGCACTATCGATACGTCGGGGAAGGGGATCGATGCCATCGCCGATGAGATCTTGAGCTCGCTGGCCCGTTGCCAACGCGATGAACAGAAATCGAGCGCGACCTAGTGTGTCAGACGCTATCGGCTCTCCCGCTCTGTCTCACTGAGACATCCCATCATTAAGATGTCTATACAAAAGGGGGTGGGATGCTTTGATACGAAATATGGAAGGCGGCCGAAGGTGGCCCTTTGGCCAGATGTGTCGTTATACGACACCCCATCTATAAAGCAATCCAAATGGGAGGGGGTCGCAGAGCGACAGAAAGGAACGATATGTCAGGTAACTCCATAGGCGTCCTGTTCAGGGTCACCACCTGGGGCGAATCTCATGGACCGGCACTCGGCGCGGTGGTGGATGGGTGCCCCCCCAATATCGATCTGACAGAGGCGGCGATCCAAGAGGAGCTCAACAGGAGAAGGCCGGGCCAGGGCAGCTCGGCCTCACCCAGGCAGGAGGAGGATGTGGTAGAGATCCTCTCCGGCACCTTTGAGGGGCGGACCACGGGGACCCCCATCTCGCTTCTCATCAGGAACAGGGATTGCGACAGCGCCGCCTATGAAGAACTCAGGAACATATTCAGGCCCGGGCACGGAGATCTTACCTATGCCAAGAAATACGGCATCCGTGATCACCGGGGGGGTGGTCGGGCCTCCGGCAGGGAAACAGTGGCCCGGGTGGCGGCCGGGGCCATCGCCAAGAAGGTGATTGCGCGCCAAGGGATCGAGGTTTGTGCCTACACCCAGGAACTAGGCAGCATCGTTGCCGAACGGGTCTCCCTCGCCGAGATCGGCAGCAACAGCCTCCTCTGCCCCGATCAAAAAGCAGCTTATCAGATGGAAAAGCGGTTAGAGCAGGCGCGCCAGCAGGGGGAATCCCTCGGGGGGATCGTGGCGATACTGGTCAGGGGTTGCCCGCCGGGTCTGGGGGAGCCGGTCTTCGATAAGATCGACGCCGATCTCGCCAAGGCCCTCATGGGCATCGGCACGGTCAAGGGTGTGGAGATCGGCGCCGGCTTTCAGGCAGCCAGGATGACGGGTTCGGAAAGCAATGACCCCATTACACCAAAGGGATTCGCTACCAATCATGCCGGCGGGATCCTCGCGGGGATAACCAACGGCGACGAGATCACCATCAGGGTGGCTTGCAAACCCATCCCCTCCATCGAAAAGGCCCAGCAGACCATCGATGTTCATGGAAAGCCGGCAACCGTATCGATTCGCGGGAGACACGATGTATCGGTCATCCCCCGCATCATCCCTGTGTGCGAGGCCATGGTCGCAATCGTTCTGGCAGACCACCTCTTGCGGCAGCAGGCCCTGGTGAACAATGGCGGATCGTAAGATGCAGGATATCCAGATCGGGATCATCGGCGGCACCGGCGGCATGGGGAGGATATTTGCCGATCTCTTTCGCCAGGAGGGATATAGTCTACAGGTTTCAGGGAGAAAGAGGGGGCCTGATATCCCGACGATGGCCGAGCAGTGTCAGGTAATCATCGTCAGCGTCCCCATCGGCATCACCGTGGAGATCATCGAGCAGATCGGACCGCGCATGAAAAAGGATGCACTCTTGATGGACCTTACCTCCCTGAAAACAGAGCCGATCAAGGCCATGCTCCAATCATCTCCCGCAGAGGTCATCGGTCTCCATCCCCTCTTCGGTCCCGGTGTTGCTTCCATCGCCGGATATACCATCGTCATCTGTCCCTCAAGGGGTGAACGATGGATTGAGTGGGTGAGGGGTATCTTCACAAAACATGGCGCTACCCTCATCGAGACGACCCCCGAGAGGCACGATGAGCTGATGGCCCTGGTTCAGGTCTTGAACCATCTGAACTCGATAACCATGGGGATGGTCCTGAGCGAATGGGGGGTTGATCTCGCGGAATTAGTAAGGTTTGCCACCCCTATCTTCAATACGAAGCTCGATATCATCAAAGAGATATTTACCAATAATCCAAGGCTCTACGCGGAGATCATCACCTTGAACCCGCACATCCAAAAGATCCTCGAACTCTATGAGAAAACCCTAGCCGATATAAAAATCTTGATCAATAAAAAAGACACGGAAGCCTTGACAAGGTTGATCGAAGAGCGGGACATAGGGAGATCGTAAGCAATTGGTTCTGTAGGGTTTATACTACATACCAACAGGCATTTTCGTTGACCTGGGTCGGCCATCATGATATGCTGGGCAGCAAGAAAATCCGCTAGGCCTTCAGGAGGATTGCCATGAAAAAGCGCCCTAAAAAGAAGTCGGGTACTATGAAATGGGGTAAAAACAGTCCGTGGTTTATCGGGATAGTAGGCGGTCTTATCGGGGCATTTGTGGTAGGTGCTGTCCTGTATTATTTCTACGGGCACAGGGAGCTGGAGATCTACCGGGCCATAGATATGACCTCCATCAACAACGCCGATAGACTGCTGGAAAAGAATATGGTTGAGGACGCCCTGGCGATATACACTCATGTCGCCGGCAAGGTGTCGGCAAACAAGGACCCGGGGCTCTATGCCAATGCGAAAAATAGTGAAGGCGTCTGCTATTATAAGCTGGCCCTCGTCAAGAATACGGAGGTCAACCTCCTCAAGGCCATCAGCGCCTTTCAAGATGCCCTCAAGATCAGAACGATGGAGAAATACCCTGCCGACTATGCCAACACCCAGAACAACCTCGGCAACGCCTACAGGACACTCTCGGAAATTAAGGACAAAAAGGGAAACCTTGGCAAGGCCTTTGAGGCCTTTGAAAAGGCCCTGAAGATTTACACCCTGGACAAATACCCTGCCGGCTATGCCGCCACTCAAAACAATCTGGGAGCTGCCTACGCTACCCTTTCCGAGGTCGGGGATAAGCAGCAGAACCTGAACAAGGCCATCAAGGCCTTTCAGCAGGCCCTGAAGATCAGGACCATGGAGAGATACCCCCTTGGCTATGCAACCACCCAGAACAACCTCGGCAATACCTACAGGGTTTTGGCGGAGGTCAAGGACAAGGGGGGTAACCTCTTGAAGGCCGTTCAGGCCGTTAAGGAGGCCATGAAGGTCTACACGCTGAGCGAATATCCCCTTGATTATGCAGCAACCCAGAACAACCTCGGCAATGCCTACGGCGCCCTGGCAGAGGTCAAGGACAAGGAGGCAAATCTGACCAAGGCAGTCAGGGCCTACGAAGAGGCCCTGAAGGTCTACACCCTGGGGAGATATCCCTCCCAATTCAGGAAGGTCACGTCGAGCATGGAGAGGGCAAAACAGAAGATGAAGTAAAAACTGTGGGATGGGCATGTCAAAATTTATCATTGACATCCCCCCTAATCTCTGGTATATGATCCTACAATATTTGAAGGTTATGGCGTTATGAAGGGAAAGCTCAGTATAGGCAATTATTGGTGGTGGACGATACAGGAGAGGTTCGCCCACCGCTGACCCTTTGCCATAAAGACAAGGCCGTGGAGGACCTCTCGAGGGCTCCACGGCTTTTTTGTTTGTACGGATCGACAAAAAAGGCCGTGATGAAACCACGGCCTTTCTTATTTTCAAAAGGGGAGGAATCAGCATCGATGTACTATCCAGCGTTTGAGCAGTTTAAGCGATTGACCAAAGAAGGCAACCTGATCCCCATCTACCGGGAGATCCTGGCAGATACGGAAACGCCTGTCTCAGCCCTCATGAAGCTGCGCGCCAAGCCCCATCTCTTCCTCCTGGAGAGCGTAGAGGGGGGCGAAAAGTGGGGGCGATATACCTTCCTGGGATTTGACCCGCATTGCATCTTCATTGTCAGAGGTGCGGATGTCCTGATCCAACAGAATGGCGAGATGCGCACCCAAAAACACGGGGGAGATCCCCTGGGCCTGCTGAAGGCAATATTATACAGCTTTCGCCCCGTTCCCATAGATGGGCTCCCCCGGTTTTACGGCGGGGCCGTGGGATTTCTCGGTTACGACATGGTCCGCTATTTTGAGAGCATCCCCGCTCGTGCTCAAAAAGACCTCCAGAGTGATGATGCCGTGTTTCTCCTTACCGATACCCTGATGATCTTCGACAATGTGCGGCACACCATCAAGGTGGTGGCCTGCGCCCTTACCGAGGGGAGAAATGATCTACAGGCCGTGTATGATGAGGCAATCGCACGTATCGTGAAAATGATAGAGCTCATAAAGTCCCCTGCGGAAACAGGGGAACTGCTGCACAATGCGAGGGACAACACGCCCCCTCGATCCAATATGACGCCGGAGGCATTCAAGGCAATGGTGAAACAAGCCAAGGAGTATATCGTTGCCGGCGATGTGATCCAAGTCGTCCTCTCCCAGCGATTTCAGAGGGAGCACCGCACGGATCCCATCGATCTCTACCGCGCCCTCAGGTACGTCAACCCGTCACCGTATCTCTTCTTTCTCAAACTCGAAGACCTCATCCTCATCGGCTCGTCCCCGGAGGTCACCGTGCGCCTTGAAGAGGGCGTCGCCGAATTGCGCCCCATTGCCGGCACGCGGAAGAGGGGAAAGAACGAACAGGAGGACAGGCACCTGTCCGACGAACTCCTGCAAGACCCCAAGGAGAGGGCGGAACATGTCATGCTCGTCGATCTGGGGAGAAATGATTTGGGCAGGATCGCGCGCATCGGCAGCGTCCAGGTCAGTCAATTCATGGTGGTGGAACGGTACTCCCACGTCATGCACCTCGTCTCCCATGTCCAGGCGCAACTACTCCATGGCAAAGATGCCTTCGACGTGTTGCGGGCCACCTTTCCGGCAGGCACCCTCACCGGTGCGCCGAAGATCAGGGCGATGGAGATCATCGATGAGCTCGAGCCCTCCCGACGGGGCCCCTATGGAGGGGCAGTCGGATATTTCAGCTACACGGGAAATATGGATTTCTGCATCACCATTCGGACCATGGTCATCCAGGATGGAAGCATCTACATCCAGGCAGGTGCCGGCATCGTGGCCGATTCCGACCCTGAGGCAGAGTATCAGGAGACCGTCAACAAGGCGATGGGGATGATGCAGGCCATCGATATGGCCGTCTCCGGACTGGAAATAATCGACAAGAACAATCGGTGAGAAAGGAAAAGGGCTATGATCTTGATGATCGACAATTACGACTCCTTCACCTACAACCTGGTCCAGTACATCGGCCAGCTCGGCGGCGAGGTGGTGGTCCATCGGAATGACCAGATCTCCCTCGATGAGATCCGGCGGCTGCAACCCGATGCCATCGTCATTTCCCCCGGCCCCTGCACCCCGAAAGAGGCGGGGATCTCCGTCGAGTTGATCAGGCAATTCAGCTCGGCCATCCCCATCCTAGGGGTCTGCCTGGGGCACCAGGCCGTCGGCTATGCCTTCGGCGGCGAGGTGGTCAGAGCCGAGAGGATCATGCACGGGAAGACCTCGCAGATCATCAACGACGGCAGGACGATCTTTCAGGGACTACCCAACCCCTTTGTCGCCGGCAGGTATCATTCCCTGATCGTGGAGAGGAATTCCCTCCCCGACTGCTTGGAGATCAGCGCCGAGACCGAGCAAGGGGAGGTCATGGGTATCAGGCATAAGGAATATCCGGTGGAAGGCATCCAGTTTCACCCTGAATCGGTCCTCACACCAAACGGGAAGAGGATCCTGAAGAATTTTCTGGCGATGATTAATTGAAAGTAAACTATCCCGCCAATCCCGCACCAGTTTGTATAATGATGCTCCTTAAAATCTTTTAAGGACATCATGCCGCAAGGCGGCAAAATCTGAATGTCGGGATGTCGCTGTGCGACAGGGCGGGGCTTTAGGGACCAAGGATGCAAGGATTCCCCCTTACTCCTGCTCCTTAAATTTTAAGTCTTCTAAGGAAAACAGGATGTCGCAAAGTGACACATTCGGATATTTTGATTGATGGGGTGTCGTATAACGACAGTGGGTTCAAGTGAAAAGCATTCAAGTGACCAAAGGGTCACTGGCCAAAGGGCCACTGGCCAAAAGGCCACCTTCGGCTTCGGCTTCGGCATGTTTCTAGAACCCTTGACCCCTAGAACCCTCGAACCCTTTTGAGACAAAGATTGAACAAAGGTTATCGCGTAAAAACCAGGGATTGGTTCCCTGAATGGGACAACAACGGAACAAGAGAAAGGAGGTCATATCATGATCAAAGAGGCTATTGCCAAGGCAGTGGACAAAAAAGACCTGAACGAAGCGGAGATGATGCAGACCATGGACGAGGTGATGGAAGGGAAGGCGACACCGGCCCAGATCGCCGCCTTCATCACCGCCCTGCGGATGAAGGGGGAGACGGTGGAAGAGGTCACCGGCGCTGCCCGCATCATGCGGCAGAAGGCGACCAGGATCGATGCCCGTGCCCCGATCATCGTGGATACCTGCGGCACCGGCGGGGATAGGATGAACTCCTTTAATATCTCCACGACGACGGCCTTCGTGGTGGCGGCAGCGGGTATCACCGTGGCAAAGCACGGCAACCGGGCAGTATCCAGCGGCTGCGGCAGCGCCGATGTCCTGGAGGCCCTTGGTGTGAACATCGGCGTTGGTCCGGAGATCGTCGAGGAATGCATCCAGCAGATCGGCATCGGCTTCCTCTTCGCCCCCAAACTCCACGGGGCCATGAAGTACGCCATCGAGCCGCGCCGGGAGATAGGGGTGAGGACGATCTTTAATATGTTAGGTCCCTTGACAAACCCCGCCGGGGCAACTGCCCAGCTCATCGGCGTCTATGACCCCAAGCTGACGGAGATGTTCGCCGGTGTCCTGAAAAATCTCGGAACCAAGAGGGCCTTTGTGGTCCACGGCGCTGACGGCCTCGATGAAGCCACGGTAACAGGGGAGACGCGCGTCTCCGAGCTGAAAGGCGGCCTCATCAGCACCTATAACATCGATCCCATCGAGATCTTCGGCGAGACCTATAAAGGTGCGGAGCTCGTGGGCGGAGACGCCACGAAGAATGCCCAGATTGTGAAGGATGTGCTGAGCGGCAAGGACGGGGCCTGCCGCAAGATCGTCCTGCTCAACGCCGCCTTGGCCCTCATGGCAGGGGAAAAGGCCGCAACGATCCGCGAGGGCGTTGCCATCGCCGAAAAGTGCATCGACAGCCAGGCAGCCAACAAGAAATTGCAGGCCCTGATTGAATTGAGCAATAGCTGAGGAGAACGGTGATCATCGATCGGATAGTAGCGGCAAAACGCCAAGAAATCGCTGCATTAAAGCAGGCAACGCCTCTTGCCCGATTGAAAGGGGCCATCAGGGATCTTCCTCCGACGCGCGATTTCCGGAAGGCCATCAGTCACCGACCCTGCGCCATCATCGCCGAGGTGAAGAGGAGCTCCCCATCCAAGGGGAGGATCAGGAAGGATTTCGATCCTCTCAAGATTGCTGCTATCTACCAGGAGCACGGCGCACAAGCAGTCTCGGTTCTCACTGATGAGCAATTCTTCGAAGGCAAGGGGGCTTATCTGGCGGCGATTAAAAGGACCATCGCCCTTCCGCTCCTGCGCAAAGACTTTATCATCGATGCGTATCAGATCTACGAGACACGGGTCCTCGGCGGGGATGCGCTTCTCCTCATCGCCTCGATCCTGGAACAGCGGCAATTGACAGAGTATATCGAGCTGGCAGAGCAGCTGGGGCTGGCGCCTTTTGTTGAGGTCCATACCAAGGCAGAGCTTGGCAAAGCCCTGGCTGTAGGCGCGGAAATCATCGGCATCAACAACCGTGATTTGCAGACATTCTCCACGGACCTGAAGAAGACGCTGGAGCTCGCCCCCATGATCCCCAAGGACAAGATCGTAGTAGCGGAGAGCGGCATCACGACGAGAAAGGATATAGAACTGTTGATGCAAGCGGGAGTGCATTGCTTCTTGATCGGCGAAGCCTTGATGCGGGCTAATGATATAGGAAAGAAACTCAGGGAACTCCTGGGCAAAGGGGCAGGCGCGTGACCCAGATAAAGATCTGCGGCATCACGAATATAGAGGACGCCTGCTTTGCCGCGGCAAGCGGTGCCGACGCCATCGGCTTTATCTTCCATGCGCCAAGCCCGAGGTACGTAACGCCGGAGACTGTCAAAAAGATCATCGAGGAGCTGCCTGATGCCATCACCACCGTCGGCGTCTTCGTCAACATGGACTCAGAGGAGGTGAAAAGGATCATGACCCTGTGCCGCCTGGACATGGTCCAGCTCCACGGCGCGGAATCTTCCGACTTTTGTGCCCAATTCCCACGGGAGCAGGTGATCAAGGCCATCGCCCTCAGAAGCGAGGATGACCTGGCGCATCTGCGCGAGTACGCGATCAAGGCCATGCTGGTAGATGCCTTTGATCCCCAGCGCCTTGGCGGAACAGGGCAAAGGGCAGACTGGGCTTTGGCTGCCCGGGTCAAAGAACTGCACCCGCTGATCCTCGCCGGAGGCTTGTCGCTGGCAAATATCCAGGAGGCCATCGAAGCAATCGCCCCTGATGCCGTGGACATCAACAGCGGCGTAGAGAGCGCACCCGGGCGTAAGGACCATATAAAGGTAAAGGAGATCATCGAACTGGTGCACCAGCTAGGCGGAGAAAATGCACGTATATTTGGCAGGTAATTACAAATGGTTGACACACTCCCTCAAACCATGAAATTATCATCAACGCCCTCTCCTGCTGTCGAAGATCTGGCCAAAGGGCCACCTTCGGCCGCCGTCTTTGCGGTGGGAGCGGGAGAGGGAAAGAGTGAGAGTGTATTGCGCCCCCTCGCCCCACGTTAGTGGGGAGAGGGTGGGGGTGAGGGGCTCAACTAAAAAACATTTAAGATATTTTTTTATTGTAACCCCTCATCCTGCACCTTCTCCCCTTTAGTAAGGGGAGAAGGGTTATCCGGAGGTGGCTCTTTAGCCATTGGTGCTAAAATGTAATTGTGACAAAGTTTCTTGGGGAGAGGAAATATTGAGCGTCAACTTTCTGAGCAATGTTGCAAAAATTCTGATTTCTAACTAAGGTGAATCTATGAGCAAAACCGCACCGGATAAAAAAGGACACTTCGGCGTCTACGGAGGTCGCTACGCAGCCGAGACCTTGATGCCTGCACTCCTGGAGCTGGAGGCAGCTTACCTCTCGGCCAAAAAGGACAAGGAGTTCCAGCAAGAGCTCGCCCGCTACCTCCGCGATTATTCCGGCAGGGAAACCCCGCTCTATTACGCCCGGCGTCTCACCGAGCAGCTTGGCGGCGCCAGGATCTATCTCAAGCGTGAAGACCTCGGCCATACCGGCTCCCACAAGATCAACAACACCCTGGGCCAGGCCCTGCTCGCCCAAAGGATGGGAAAAAAGCGGGTGATCGCCGAGACCGGGGCTGGCCAGCATGGTGTGGCCACGGCGACGGTAGCTGCCCTGTTCGGCATGGAATGCCAGATATTCATGGGCCAGGAGGATATCAGGAGGCAAGCGCCGAATGTATTTCGCATGCAGATCCTCGGGGCAGATGTGGTCCCTGTCTCTTCCGGCACGGCCACTCTTAAGGACGCCATGAATGAGGCCATGCGCCAGTGGGTAGCCAGAGTGCGAGACACCTATTACGTCATCGGCTCAACTGCCGGCCCCCATCCCTATCCGATGATGGTCAGGGACTTCCAGAGCGTGATCGGCAAAGAGACGCGGAGGCAGATTATAAAAAAAGAAGGCAGGCTGCCGGATCTCCTTATCGCCTGCGTGGGCGGCGGCAGCAATGCCATGGGGCTCTTTTACCCCTTTAAGGACGATCCAAGCGTCGCCATGATCGGGGTGGAGGCAGCAGGCAAGGGGATCAAGACCGGGCAACACGCGGCAAGCATCGGAGCAGGCCGAGTCGGCGTGCTCCACGGGAATAAAACCTACCTGCTGCAGGATGAGCACGGCCAGGTGCGCGATGCCTTTTCCATCGCCGCCGGCCTCGATTACCCGGGCGTAGGGCCGGAGCACGCGTTTTTCTACGAGCAAGACAGGGCTAGCTATGTCACTGTCGATGACAATGAGGCAGTCCAGGCCTTCATCGCCCTCTCCCAATACGAGGGCATCATCCCCGCCCTGGAGAGCGCCCATGCCGTGGCCTATGCCATGCAGCTCGCCCCGCAATTGGACAAAGAAAAGATCATCGTGATCAACCTCTCCGGCAGGGGAGATAAGGACGCCGGCATCATAGCCGAGAGAACGGGGGTATCAGGAACATGAGCCGCATTGAACAGCGTTTTAGCGCCCTGAGGGCAAAGGGGGAAAAGGCCCTGATCTGCTTTCTCACCGCAGGGGACCCCTCCCTGGTACAGACTCAGGAGATCATCCTCGGGATGGAGGCAGCAGGGGTGGATTGTATCGAGATCGGGGTGCCCTTTTCCGACCCCACGGCTGACGGACCTATTATCCAGGCTGCCTCGCAGCGGGCCCTCAAAAACGGCGCAACCCTCGCCGGCATCCTCGCTATGATCGAATCTCTCAGAAAGGTCTCAGAAATCCCCATCTGTCTGTTCGGTTACTACAACCCCATCCTGAGCTACGGCACAGAGCGCTTTGCTGTGAGGGCCAAGCAGGCAGGGGTGGACGGTATCCTGGTCGTCGACCTCCCCTTTGAGGAGGCCCCAGAGCTCAGGCAATACACTGATCCCCGAGGCATTAACTTTATATCCCTGATTGCGCCAACAACCAATATTGAGCGGGTGAGGCAGATAGCGCGTCAGGCAACCGGCTTTCTCTACTACATCTCCGTTACCGGCGTGACCGGGACTGCCAAGCCGCAGGTGGAAGAGGTGAGAAAGGACGTGGAGAAGATAAGAAGGGTAACTGCGCTCCCCCTTGCTGTTGGGTTCGGCATCTCCACGCCCCAGCAGGTCGCAGAATTCGCCCCCTATGCCGATGGCATCGTCGTCGGCAGCGCCGTTGTCAAGATGATCGCAGAAAACAGCCAGCGGGCTGATTTGGTCTCTGTAGTTTCCCAGTACGCCAGGGAGCTGAAGAAAGCAATTTCAATATCTTAATCCCTAAGGACCTTTTTATTGACAAATCCCGTTTTTTGCCCTAAGTTTTGTGTATATTTCTTGAGGCCCCAAGTAACCCAATTACCTAATTTCTAATCATCCGGGGGGATTGATGGAAAAAGTCCCACACCGTAATTTAGATTGTACAAAAGGTGGGATCTGCCGCTCTGGGGCACCCCATCATTCAGATATCCGAAATGGTAGGGGGCCGCGAAGCAGGAGTAAGGGAAGGTGCCTATAGCATAGCCTGTGAGGGGTTTTATACCCTTGGGGGCTTTTTTATTTAACAGCACGAGGACTGAGTATATTATAAGCACTATTCCATTGAACCTTTTTGGGCGAACTGGACACTTATAGTACGTAACAAGTACCAAATAACTTACTTTAAAGAAGGAGGATATTATGAAAAATGTAAAGTTTCTTTCAATTTTAGGTGTTTTTATTCTCTTAACATTAATGATTAGTTACAATTTATGGGCTGCAGAACAACAACCAGGCAGTTCATCTCAAAACGCGCCCCCGTCGCCGTACCATAAATGCTTTCTGACGTTGAATTCCATTAGCAAAACCTCAGGTTTCACGGGGACTACCTTTGAAATGTATGGGGTTTTTGGAAGCAAACAAGGTGTAAAGATGCCTGCCATTAATTCCGTTAATGAGGAGGGAGATCAAGACGCCGCGCTTATTGTACTTTCTTGGAGTAATACAAAATTAGTAGTGAAAGTTCCAAGTCATCTACATCCTGGACCATATAAAGTGGGGGTGTATTGTAGCGATCCTTGTAAACCGGGGGCCATTACGACTTATGGTATGGTATGGAGGAACTTTCAAGTTTTAGAAAAACCACAATTACAAAAGACACCTGTTAAATACAAAAAATAAGTATTAGCCCGGATTATTCACTATTTTCGGATGAGAAAGAGCCCCAGTGTGGTAAAAAGCTCACGATTCAAAGAACGAGCTTACACTGGAGGCTCTTTCGAGATGAACGATACCACACGACAGGCTGTTCTGTTTCTTGAGTTGTTTCGCAAGGTTGTAGTTGCATGCTTCTCCTCGCAATGCCGTGGACCCTGGGATTCGTCCTTGTGGACGATCTCTTCCGCATTGCGGTAGTTCCGCTCCACGGCATCGTCGTCGGCAGCGCCATCGTTAAAATGATCGCAGAAAACAGTAACAGGGATGATTTGGTAGCCGTGGTTTCCCACTACGCCAGGGAGATGAAGAAAGCAATCGCAGGATCTTAATCCCTCTGATAATCCATCCGGGGAAGGAAAGGTAGGTCTTGCTTTTCGCCCTTAATTGTTCCCAGTTAAGGTCTACCCTCTTTTTCTCGTTAGATTTGACACCGTGTGATATTTTATATACTATTTAAAATGATCTAAACTGAATAATTACAGTCAAATATGTGTTAGGTGATACCATCATGCATGACGAATCTAAGAATAATATAAATAAGAATCATCACCGCTGCTGGATTTGTGGCGCCGAGGCGGATAGCGCCGAGCATCGCATAAAGAAAAGTGATTTGGTTCGCGCCTATGGTCGAGGGCCATATAGAGGCGACACTGCACCGCTTCATTTTCATGGAAATAATCAGTCCGTTGTTCAGGGATCAAATGCTCGCACCGCTAAGTATGATAGAAGTCTGTGCCATAGATGCAACACCACTTTTACACAGCCATTCGACCAGGCTTATAATCTTTTCATGGAATGGATAATGGCGAACGAAAGGCAGGTCTTGCAAAAACGATTTGTTAATTTTGTTGATGTTTACGGGGAACAGTTCGAAGTATGCCAGCGAAATCTTTACAAGTACTTCGCTAAGAGCTTTGGATGTCGACTCGTTGATGCTGGATATGAGGTCCCTACCGATGTCATCGAGCTGTTGCGCCTGACCTATTTTCAGACAGCATTATTAATTACCCTTGCAGTCAATGAGGATATTCTCATTTTACCATCTGTCGACCGAGATGGTTTTATTGGCAAGGGAGATCTCTGCGCGCTTGCCGAACGCTCTGATCCAACGCGAGTAACAGGCTACACTTGGAATGAACACATCTCATGGTTTACTGTATGTTACTGGTATGGGTGTCCTCCAGATGGCGATTTTTGGTCGACTTGGATTGCAAATTCCCAGCATGTTTATCTTGGTAGTTATCAACCCTTGACGCCGGAAATGAGGAAGGAAGCGGCTCAGAAGGCACGGGCACGAGTCGCGACACTGGGTTCATCTAAAAACAACACCTAACACGGGGTTAATGGAGGACCACGTTGAAAAAGAAAAACAACACAGGTGACAACGTCTCTCAAGATCGCCCCCTAAAAAATACCGATTATTATAACTATGTCGTTGCATTTATCGATGTTTTAGGTCAAAAGGATGCTTTTAAGCCGCTAGAAGAGTTTGGAATCATTACGAATGAAAATAAAGAAGAATTAAAGGCAATATTGAAAGAAGTGCATCTGAGAACAACTTACTACGTAAAAACTCTGCGCTATTTTTTCAAACATTTTTTTAGTCTGTTTCTAAAAGATAGGCCAATACCTGCTAGCGTGCCAGCCGATAAGATTGCAATTTTTAGGGAAATGAGAAAAGCAAATCTCAAATACAAAAGTTTTTCCGATTGCATGCAAATTTTTTCATCCCTGAAAACGAAAAAATATCATTGTCATGCTATAAATGCGGTATATGCAATGTTAATGTCATGTGGTGGTTTACTTTTATCTTCATTAGCCGAGAAGCAAATAGTCAGAGCAGGAATAGATGTTGGCATAGGGGTAGAGATAGATGAAAACGAGTTATATGGACCAGCTCTTTTTAGAGCTTATAATCTAGAGAGTGAAGTCGCACAATATCCCAGGATTATTGTTGGTGATACTTTAGTTAATTATCTACAAAATCTGTCAAATCGAATTCCCCAAATGGAAAAACAAACAAGGGAAGATATTGAGCTATGTAAATCTATTGCCGATCATTGCCTAAAGATGTTGGCTGTAGATGTTGATGGATATGTCATTTTAGATTATTTGGGAGAAGCCTCTGCTGTTGGCCTAAAGGTTGCTTTCGGAAGTGCTTTACAAAAAAATTATAACCTGGCGTTTGATTTTATCAAAAAGGAATATGAGAAATGTGTAAGGACGAGAGACACCAAAGTATCGTATAGATACTATTTACTTGCTCAATACTTTCTTAAAAATAAAGATCATATTCGTTCATAACAACTCAATCTAGCGGACCGAACCTGCTGCCTAGCGGCGTCGGCTCCGACTGCTGATTTTCAACGTTAGGCTTAAAATAAAGTTGTAGAGGCTAATTTGGTTATGGCGGAAGGAATAAATAACATACACGACTTTTACTCTAAACTTGTTTTAGGTGCGAGTGAGTCTATAGATATACTGTACACGCCTATATGGCAGCGACATGCAGAGGGAAAGGGAGTACCTAGTATTTTTCAAGTTGTTCCCGAAGCTGATAGGCGTCTGCGCTTAAGAAATATCTATTTGCTTCCATCAGGAACCAAATTAGATATGATAGCTAACGATCTTCAGCTATCTCGCGTAATGGGATTTAATGCACGGGTGTTGATTGGACGTAGTAGCCGCGACGCTCTTGTAGTCGATGGCAGAGAAGCAATTATATCAGACCATAGTGAAGATTCCACAGATGTGAAATATTATGGAGTGACAGATTCCAGAATTGTATCGTCAATTCAACAGTATTTTAATGATCTTTGGTCTATCAGTACAGACCCGACCGCAACAGAACGAAGCGAGATTCTCTTTGATAGGATTTTCGATCTAGTCCTGCCAAAAGACGAGATCAAGGTCATATCAATTGCAAACAAGGAATGGGGGAGTATCATCAAGCATTTAGCTTCTAACCCAGATTTATTATATACCTTGAGTTCAAGAGAATTTGAGGAGCTTGTTGCTGAGTTATTCCGTTGTGAAGGTTACAATGTGAGCCTTACTACGGTTTCCCGCGATGGTGGTAAGGATCTTTTGGTGAGCAGCACAGGAATAATCGGGGAACAGCTTTATCTTGTCGAGTGTAAACGTTATTCCCCGAAAAGACGCGTCGGAGTTAGTGTGGTTAGGGAAATCTATGGAACAGTATGTCAGATTGATGCAACGGCGGGCATAATCGTCACAACATCATCATTTTCAAAAGACGCACTGGCATTCCGTGAGCCTATAAAATGGCGAATGGCGTTGAGAGATTATGAAAATTTGTCAAAATGGCTTAGGAGACTTCAAGATCAGCAAATCCAAGTTATTAGAGCCTAACCCACTGCTGGAAAGGACGCGCGATTCCTCGCTGCGCCTTTGAGCAGCACCGTTAGACTGTATTGAGTTACAAAAAAATCGGAGTTATATGGGGTCAGATTTTGCTTCTTGCATTTAGAGACAAATGATCGGAAAAATTCCCCCACCCCCTTTCAATCCCCTACCCCCTCAGATAGGATAAGTTGTTGGGAGTTTACCAATGCCGGCAAGGTGCTGTGCAGCATCTTCTGATGCTTGTGGTATAAAAAAATTACTAAGACTTGCTAAGCTTATCCAGTTTTTTGCTTGCTTTCTTAAGAACCCTTCTTTTACCTTTGACGGCTTTTTCCTTAAATTCTTCAAATTCTTCAAATAATTTGCGGGTCTCATCATCGGCTTGCTCTAATAATATCCTGAGTTTCTCTCTCGTTTCCTTTCCTGCTGCAGGAGCAAAGAGAATTCCGAGAGACGCGCCAATCAGCCCTCCCAAAATAAAAGAAAGAACAGATGATCCCGAACCTTTATTTTCCATCCTATCCTTCCCCCTTCTTCTTTTTTCTTTTTGCCCTGACATCGACAAGAAAGGACAAAACCCCCGGTATGATCTTCGCCCAGCCGCTGCTGAGTGCATTGATCGCCTTGCTGAACCGATCAATTTGATCCATCGTCGATTTTAGTCTAAATAGTATTAGGCTGGAGATTATCGTAAGAAAGATACTCAGCACCGTCATGATTACCACGCAAACTACTAAGATAATGCTCAATGTCAGATTCATATATTCATCTCCTCAAATAACCGTTATGTTTCATACCCGAATAATCTCTTCGAGAACATTTCTTCCAATGGCAGGCTTCAGTATATCCTTCTCCACGAGATCAACCTTGATCTTCAGCAGATCACCCAGATGGTTTTCCAGACCGATAAACTTCAAGAGGCTCAAAGAACGATTATCCAGCTCTACGAGCATATCCAGGTCACTGCGTTTTCGCTGTTCCCCCCGCACATAGGAACCGAACAACCACAAGGAACGGACTCCATACTCTTCCTGCAATTGAGGAAGGTGGCGCCGCAATGTGTGCAGAATTTCATCGACTGATTTCTTATCTAATTTATTAGTATTCCTCCTCACCGTACCATACCCCCTGAAAAGCCTTGGTAAGTGTAAATCTCCCCAGCTATGAAGCCTTTATTTGACTATCTTTTTTCATAGAGTATCAAAGATTTCTAGGTAAATCAACACCCCCCTTTGTCAGAATCGTGATAATTCTACACCCTCCCAAAGCCTAGCTGATCATCTGTAAGTGAGTAACGAGATTAACGTCTTTCCCAGCTATGCCGAGCTTGCGGCGTATGCGCTCACGGTGCCTGCTGATAGTAGCCGGAGAGATATTCCGCATCTCGGCGATCTCTTTGGTCCTGAGCCCGCTCCGAATCAGGTTGCATATCTGGATCTCGGTCGGCGTCAGGGAACGGTACTGTTGTGAGATCCGGCTGATAAAGGGAGCGGTGATATCCTCAAGGTTATCCTTTAGCAGCTCAACGTACTTCTTTTTGGGGCCCGGCACGGCCCACGTCAGCTCGTGCAGGATCGGCAGCAGCACCTTCTCAACGTTGTCCCTGATCTGCTTGTAGATCTCCCTCTTTTCCTCTTCTATCCTGCTCATGAGGGTCTTGAGGGCCATATTGGCCTCCTGCAAGGCACGCCTCTCGACAATAAGCAGCTGGTTGGCTTCATGCAGCTCCCGCTCCGCATCGAGGTGCATGGCAATCTTGCCTATCCTCTCGGCAACGGCGTCGAGCAGGGCGCGCTCTTCGAAGAGAAACGGCCCCTCATGTTCCGCCGGGCGTTCTTCCAGGTAGAATATCGTTACCTCGCCCATTGGTTCGTTGTACATCAATATCCGGGTTGACTGGCGCCACCGGGTCACCTTGAATCCTCTGCTTTTAAACGTTTTCTTTTGGAAGATGATCCGGGCACAGGTGATTTCGGGGTACTGCCAGGACGGCGGCAGGATGTTCACAACGGCGGTAAGAACGTCATCTATCGAGGTGGATTCGGATTCTACCAGCTGCGTGATGGCATAGAGGCAGTTCAGCTCCTTGATGCGCTCGTGGAGCTGCCGCTCAACGCCCTCCGGTTCACTCTTCTTCCCGAGGGGAATCCTCCACCGTATGCCGGGTAATGCCTCGGGAGGATTCGTATCCTGGGGAAGCGGCGTTAACGGCGATCGAGGCGGCTTCTTGTTCTTGGCCATGGGCAGCCCCCTTGGAAAATGCCTATTTTATAGGGCCAACTACTAGGTCATAAATGCGCACTTATTTGCCTATAAAATATAGGCATTATTAGTGTAATTAAGCCAGATTTACAGCCCCCTATTATACTGGTTAGATCTCGTTTGTCAACACATCTTCTGATCGGGAGGTGGAAGATGTCTCATGATGCACTAGCGCCGATCCTGGCCGAACGCAAGAGCCAGCCTCATCAGCTCATTGAGGTCCTGCAGGATATCCAGGAGGCCTTTGGTTACATCTCCAAAGAGGCGGCAACCACGGTCTCCGGCTATCTGGGGGTGCCGCTCATTGAGGTCTTTCGCGCAGCCAGCTTCTACAAGGCCTTATCGCTGGAGCCGCGCGGGAAGAACGTGATCACGCTCTGCACGGGAACGGCCTGCCACGTGAGAGGGTCCAATCCGCTGCTCGACCAGGCCAAGGCCCTGCTGAAGTTGGAACATGACCATGGCGGCACGACGAAAGACGGCCTCTTTACCCTGGA
>Ga0299912_10000770_pt1 | contig 26182 bp, 24 predicted proteins | sample RVTome_2_FD_207667 | JGI IMG/M metagenome (GOLD analysis project Ga0299912, IMG submission 207667) | Soil microbial communities from uranium-contaminated site in the Upper Colorado River Basin, Wyoming, United States - RVT95D214 (version 2) ... | reverse complement strand
CTTTGTTGTACTTGGCGATGAGGGCAAGGAGGGCGTCTTCGGAGATATCGGGGGATTGGTTGTCCTGGATGGAGTGGAATCCCAGCTCCTTGGAGGTCCGCTGCTTCGCCGTGACATAGCTCACGGAAGCCGGGTCTTCCCCCACCAGGATGGTGACCAGCCCTGGCTCCACCTTATGTTTTGCCTTGAGTTCCGCTACCTCCTTTTTAAGCTCCTCTCTGATCTCCTGCGCTACCTCTGTCCCCTTGATGATCTTCGCCGCCATAATCCTCCCCTCCTTTGCATTATAACGTCAAAAAATTCCCCTTATATTATTATTGGAAACGACGAAAGGGAAGTTCCTATTCGCACAAACGGAACTCAAGTTAGGATGTTTTCGCCGTCTTGTCAAGCCCTTCTTTGTAATCTTCACGAGCAATCCGGGAAAAATCTCCACAGACGTCCCTCGGTAAAAATCAAACCAAAACCCCCTATGGATTGACAAGGATGATATCCTCCACTATAGTAAATTTTTGATACATTGAACAAAAAAAGCTGTATGAGAGGGAAGGCGGCCATGAGTAAATTCGATGCCATCTATGATGACTATATGAAGCGGCGCAGGACCGTCCTCGCCATGGGCGGCGAAAAGGCCCTGGCAAAGCGCAGGGAAAAGGGGCAAACGAATGCGAGAGAGCGGATCGATATGCTCCTCGATCCCGGCACCTTCGTAGAGGTCGGCACCTTCATGCGGCACCGGCAACACGAATTCGGCATGGCCGACAAGCTCATACCGGCAGAGGGCGTCGTGGCCGGATATGGCACGGTAGAGGGCAGGAATTGCGTGGTGGTCTCTGAAGACTTCACCGCCATGGCCGGCACCTTTGGCGAATATCATGGAAAAAAGTTCGTGTGGGCCTGCGATTTCGCCAAGGAGAAGGGATGGCCTTTTGTCGGGATCAATGACTCCGGCGGCGCGCGCCTCCAGGAGGGGATGGATACCCTGGAGTCCTATGGCTGGACCTTCCGCTCCCAGATCCTCGCCTCAGGGATCGTACCCCAGATCGCCCTGCTCCTCGGCCCCTGCCTCGGAGGTCAGGCCTACCACCCCGTCATGAACGACTTTCTCATCCAGAGCAAGACAACCGGCTTCATGGGGATCGCCGGTCCCGCCTTTGTCAAGACCCAGACCGGCGAGGAGATTACCCTCGAGAAGCTTGCCGGCTGGGAGGCCCATGCGATAAAGTCAGGGTGCACCCATGTGGTCGGTGAAGACGACAAGGAGTGTATCGCGCTGGCCAGGAGGCTCTTGTCCTATCTCCCCTCCAACAACCGGCAAAAGCCGCCGCGCATTGAAACCGGCGACGATCCAAACAGGGAGGTCCCGGAACTCGATGAGTTCCTCCCCGATCCGAATCTTCGCGTCCCTTATAATATGTATCCCCTCATCGACAAGGTGGTCGACAAGGGGAGTTTCTATGAGATACACAGGTACTTTGCCCGCAACCTCATCATCGGCTTCGCCCGGTTCAACGGCAGGGTAGCCGGGATTGTGGCTAATCAACCGATGGTACTGATGGGCGGACTGGATTGCGACGCCTCTGATAAGCTGGCGCGGTTTGTCCGGTTCTGCGATCTCTTCAACATACCGCTCGTGACCTTCGTGGACTGTCCGGCCTTCTGGATCGGCTCTCCGCACGAGTGGAAGGGGATCTTGCGTCACGGCGCCAAGACCCTCTTTGCCTGGGCGGACGCGACCGTTCCCCTCATCTCCGTCATCATCGGTAAGTCATATGCAGGCGCCCACTACGCCATGCTCGACAAGAGTATCGGGGCCGATCTCGTATTTGCCTGGCCAACAGCCAAGGTCAACATCGTGGGGGCTGAGACCGCAGCGAGCATCATCTTCGCCAAGGAGATCAAGGAGTCGGCTAGCCCGAAGGATACGGCACGGCAGCTGATCGAGGAATATCGGACCAAGTACGAGCACCCCTATCAGCCGGCCGAGCGGGGATATACGGACGACGTCATCATGCCTCACGATACGAGAAAGTACGTCTGCCGCGCCCTCGAGGTGCTGGAAAACAAGCAGGTAGCCAGGCCTGAGAGAAAGTACTCCAATATTAATCTGTAGGTCTTGCACCGGGAGCCATGAAGACGCTTTAAGGGGAGCAGAACCTTTTTCGCTTACCTATATTGCTGGAGGATGGGATAGATCATGAAAAAACCAAGAATAAACCTGCGGTTGAGCTTTATCGTCTTTGCCATCATTGTTGTCGGTCTCCTGGCGTACATCTCTATACTAGGGGAAAACCAGCAGATAAACCGAATAATAGCAACCTACTTCGATAAGTTAAAAGATGGGATGTATCTCGAGGCATGTGAAGGTTTTTCGTCAAACTTTCAAGATGGCAAACTTTCAAGTGACGAGCAGCGTATGAATCTTAACTTCCTTTTAGAATCGTCTCTTCTCATGCACTATAATCTCATTGATAGCCCTGATTATAAGGTTGAATTAAAGAGAAGCAGTTTTTGGGTTCCCTATGTGAGCGAGGATCTGGTACGCGTCAGTATTTTGCTCAAGAAAAAAGAAGTTCGTCGGATCTTATTTGCCCGCTCAAGCGACCAGGGCGGAAATTTCATTGAAAACCTCATCGTGATGAAGCGGGAAAAAAGAACATGGAAGATAAAAGAATTCACCATTGCAGATTCCGCACTTGCAGGGACATATAATGATTTGCGGCAGAATTTTGATTTGAATAAATATGTACAAAAGACATCCGATGGATTTCGCTTCAATAGTGCCGAAATTAATTTCAAAACCTTAACACCGAGTGATAAGCGGTTGTTAAATTTCAGCCTCTATAAAATACAGAAATTACTGAATGTACCTCGTAAAAAGACCCAAGGGTTCCCATTGGCCCATTAAAAGGGGTTACGTACCATAACGCTCAGGAAGCGAAAGAAATATATCGTTGAATTCCCAACGCCCAGTCGAATCCCTCTCAAATCTCATAAAGCGGCGGCTTTTTAACGTGTTAAAAAAAATTGGTATCCTTTTTATCGTTATCTCCATTCTCCTCGGCTGTAGCCTCCACGCTGAGATCCCTGCCCCGGAAAAGACCCCAAAGCCTGTTGATGAGTCGCGCCCTGTCGATTGTGTAACCATCGCTGCCATCGGCGATATCATGGTCCATGGCGCGCAGTTAAAAGCGGCATGGGATGCTGGAAGACAAAGTTACGATTTTGAGCCTGTCTTCTCTGAGGTCAAAGACCTCCTCTCCGCCTCTGATCTGACCATCGGCAATCTGGAGACCACATTACCCGGCAGAGAAGAACTTTATTCCGGTTATCCTCAGTTCGGCGCGCCCGATGCCCTGGCGGCAGCCATAAAGGGAGCAGGGATAGATTTACTCAACACTGCCAACAATCACGCCTGCGACAAGGGCAAAGGGGGGCTGGTTAGAACAATCAAGGTCTTGGATGGGTACGGCCTGCTGCATGTCGGAACCTATCAAGATAAAGTAGCCCATGAAACCCAGCGTATTCTGCTTGTCGAGCGTAACCATATCAAGATCGCTGTGCTCAGTTACACGTACGGCCTTAATGATATCGCTATTCCCGAGGGGACGTATCTAGGGATCATCGATCAACAGCAGATGGCGGAAGACATCAAACTGGCACGGGACCAAAATCCGGACTTTATCATCTGCCTGCTCCACTGGGGCACGGAATATGAGCGCTATCCATCCGAGTCTCAGAAGACGATGATTGCCTTCCTCTTCTCCGAAGGGGTCGATGTCGTCTTGGGCGGCCACCCCCATGTCCTGCAGCCGTTTGAGCTGCAATCTGTCACCGACAAATATGGAGCAACAAGGCCGCGCCTCGTGATATACTCGCTGGGGAATTTCGTCTCCAATCAGCGGGATCGCTACCGCGACGGCGGCATCATCTTTAACTTTACCCTGCAACGGCATAACTTCCCTGACAGGGGCAAGACGATGGTCATCACGGATGTGCACTACAGCCCCACCTGGATCTATGTCCAGCATTCAACGTTTAAAAATCAATTCTATATCCTGCCGATTCCGAGATATCTCCAGAACGACCAGCAGCTACAGTTACCCGACGACGCCTATCAAAAGATGTTGACCTTTTACCGGGACACCCAAGCGCATCTGCAACCGGGCTCGATAGAGGAAGAAGAAGAGACCAAGACCCACTGATCAAGGGGAAACAATAGACATGCGTTCCCAGACAGGCTCGGGGAAAACCTCATGCCCTGGCCGACTGCACCAGGACAACGCCCAGGAGAATGACGGCGGTGGCGATGGCCACCCTCCAATCTAATTGCTCTCCGAGGATCAGCCAGCCCAGCAGGACCGCAATGATCGGATTCACATAGGCGTACATCGAGACCTTTGCCGCCGGAAGCTTCGCCAGCGCATAGATAAATGAACCGTAGCCGATGATCGAACCGAATATGGCGAGATAGACCAGCGCTGCCAGGCCCTCCGGATTAAAATCAAAGCGAGGGACTTCATTCAAGATGACCCCAATGAACATGAGGATGATCCCTGCAATGACCATTTGCAGTGCAGCCGCCATCAGAGGCGCGGTGCGAGTGGGATGGTATTTAGCATAGACCGAACCCAGCGCCCACGAAAGGGGCGCGAAAAGGAGCGCCAGAACCCCCTTGAGATAGGCCTGATCAAGGGAGCTTTTCAACGCCGGTGCGAATAAGATCACCAGGCCGAAAAATCCGATGGCGATGCCCAGGATCTTGAAGATGTTCAGCCTGTTGCCCGAGGGCCAGATTGCCTCGATGCCGCTTACCCAGAAGGGCAGGGTTGCCACGATGAGGGCGGCCAGGCCGCTCGGCACCCATTGTTCGGCCCACACAACGCAACCGTTTGCGATAACCAGGAGCAATATGCCGACAATGGCTATATTGAGCAGTTCTCTTTTGTCAGGCAGAGAGACCCCACGAATCTTGAGATACGCAAGGAAAACCGCTCCGGCAACGAAGAACCGGATTCCGGCGAAAAGGGCCGGAGGGAGGGTCCGAACCCCGATGCGGATCGCCAGGTAGGTGGTGCCCCAGAACAGGCAGACAGCTCCCCATGCAGCATAGGCCTTGAAGGTTTCCTTGCTTCCCGCTGTTAAATGTGTGCGTCCTTGAGACATGACTATGCGCAACCCAAAAGATTACCTTCCAATTCCGCCTTTGTACCTCTAATGATTGTTCAATTGCAATAAAAATCTTTTATAGAAAGAACGAAGGGTGAAAATTCGGTGGTCCTTTTTATCGTCGGGAGAATGTGGTAGATTATATGAGGAAAGGGGTTCATCCTGACTGCATTGCTCCATCGGATATCGCGTGTTCTATCAGGCGGCCGGAGTTAAACGAATCATCTCCGCTGCCAGTTGAACGGTGTCAATCATCTCATGGGTGACGATCTCTGGTACAAAGAAGGTCTGCGCTTTGGGTGCCTGCGCTGCGGCGGATGCTGCAGCGGATTTTCCGGCACCGTTCGTGTCACCGATGATGAGATCGGCGCCATCGCACGCCGTCTCAATCTCCCTGAGGCCGAGTTTCGGAACAGCTACACGCGGAGCGTGGGGGGCGGGGTTATCAGCCTCACCGAGAAGGAGAACAAGGACTGCGTTTTCTTTGACAAAGACGAGGGGTGCACCGTGTACACCGATCGCCCGCGACAATGCCGGACATGGCCATTCTGGCGTTCAAATATCGATTCCCCTGAGCGATGGCAGCGAGGGGCAGGGAGATGCCCCGGGATGGACAAGGGCATGCTCCATAGCGCCGACCTTGTTGAGGAGACGAGTGAAAACGACGGAAGCTCAGGCAGTATTTCATAAGCTTACTGCCTATCGTTATGCCAGGTCATCGATAGTAGCGTGAGCGATGAAGGGGTTTACTGATGCATATGCCCTTCCGATATTTATCTGTCTAGTCCATGTGTATTCAAGACTCGCCGGTAGTTACTTATGATACGCTATGAGTTGGCTGATGATATCGGCGCCGAGATCGCGGAAATCATCCGGATACTCAAGATGACGCATATCGACGGCGCGCGAGTCGCCTGTGTCCGGAGCAGGGGGTCGGCGAGCAGGCGGACTTTGGCCCGCTGCCATGGCCTGCCGAAGATCATGCAGCTTGCCCTTAAGACGAAGCCCCACTACGTCATCGAGATCATCTCCGAACAGTTCGATAAGCTCGGGAAAGAGGAGCAAAAAAAGGTGCTTATTCACGAGCTGATGCATATCCCCCACTCCTTCGGCGGTGGATTCCGCAGCCACCGGCCCCACGTCACGAGGAAGAAGGTGGAGCAGATGTATAAAAAGTTTCTGCAGGCAGGGTAAGATCGCCTGCACAAAGGCGGAGCAGATTTTTTGATAGGGGTAACATCAAAAACCTTCACCGTGCCGTAGCTCTATTCAGCAACAAGGAGGATCTGCCATGGTTATGTCGCTCATCCAAAAAAGAAGGAGCATAAGAAAATTCCTGGATAAGCCGATCGAGGCCGAAAAGATCGACCTGCTGCTCGAGGCGGCGCTCCGCGCCCCTTCATCCCGGGACCTTAATCCCTGGGAGTTTGTCGTGGTGACCAATCGAGAGCTATTGGAAAAACTTTCCAAGGCCAAGCAGCACGGCTCGGCCTTTTTAAAGAATGCGCCTCTCGGCATCTGCGTCTGCGCAGACCCGGAAAAGTGCGACGTATGGATCGAGGACGCCTCCATCGCCTCGATATTTATCCATTTGGCTTCGGAGTCTCTGGGGCTGGGGAGCTGCTGGATACAGATAAGGGAGCGGACGCACGATGGAAAGAAAAGCGCTCAGGAGTATATAGCTGAAACCCTCAATATCCCGGCAAAGATGCAGGTGGAGTCCATCATCGCCGTCGGCTATCCCGCTGAGACGCTCCCCCCGCATAAGAAAGAAGAACTCTTATTCGAAAAGGTACATAGAGATACCTACGGCAGGCCATATTATAAAATAGTGGTATAAGCGACTAGTTAAAAAGAAGAGATATAAATTATGAAGATAAGAAGGATCAGTGAGTGTTGCTTGGAGGGGGTATAATACTACTACGGGGTCTCAGAATTCATGAGGATCAATCGCTCCGCACTCACGGATAACGAAGTGCCAGCGTCTCGAACTGCTCTCGGTACAGAAGAAACTCGTATGCCAGCATCCCCTCTGTAGTGGCTTCACCTTCTGCAGGTCTGTAATCCGGTCCTGGGCTTGGATACCACACAGAGCGCCCTGATTCATCTCTCCCAAGGGCTATGAAAACGAACATCTCACCGGCTGGACGTTGCCCACCCTTTTCCTCGAGACCATCTCTGATACCTATTCGAAATGTGGCGTAGTTCATCTCATCAATGGTTGCCTTCCCCTTAGCATCAACGAGGTATCCAGAAATAGCTGCAGCGATCCAGTGCGCTTCACATATCCTGATATCTGTGACCCCTCGTGCCTTCAAATGCCTCACAGCGAACAAGGCCGCTTGCTGCGGAGATATCGGCTTTCGCGCAGAGTGTCGAAATAGCTCGGAAGGAGGATTAGGCCCCAAGCGTGCGTTCTTGTGTAGATAGTTATTCAAGGATTGCGCCGAGCACACACGCGGCAGGCACAACAAGGATATCATAAGCATTATGCTCAGGAGTGGTTTTCTGATAGTCATGGTAGCCTTTTGCTTCTGTCCAAATCCTGATCTAATAATTCTTATTTCCCCTTCTTGCATAAACAAGGCATCAGAGTGCGAAATCTGCACGGGCAGCATAACCTGACACCGCAAGAAATGCGAGCAGAAGATTAAGCATATGTCTCATAGCGCCCCTTCACGCTTAAGATCAGCCATCACGTCCGGCGGGATACGCCGAGGTTCCAAGTTTAGCCTTGCCCGGCTTTGCCAAGAATGCCTGTTTGGCATGTCGGTCGAATCCGATTGACTCATAGAATCGGTACGTTCCTTCATCTTTACGCCCGGTGAGCAGCATCACCTTATAGCATCCCTTCCTCCAGGCAAAAACCAATGCATGGTTAAGCACCTGTCGCCCATATCCTTTTCTGCGAAACTCGGCGTGCGTTACCACGTTCTCGATAACGCCGTAGGGCCGGCACCCGCGTGTCAGATTCGGAATTATCGCCAGTGTACAAGAAGAGACTAGTCTGCCATCCAAAAAAATCCCGAAGTATTTGAGATCCGGGTTTTGTTGGATCTGATGCCACAGCGCTTCCACCCGCGCCCGTTCAGGCAGCGGGTCATCTGATACATGCAGATGCTCGTATAACCTGAGAAGTTCGTCCAACTCCGATCCTAATATTTCTCTGACAGTCATATGTCACCGCCTCACTTGTTACTATACGAAAAAATTTGCTTGATACGACTCTTATAGCACGTTACATTTTGCAGCTATCACCGTTATCAAGAAATATAGAAATCCGGCAAAAAACCAAACCTATTGCCACACCACCTTGGCGGGATCGCGCTTCACGAACCGCTGATATCTGACACCCTGGTAGCCGAGCGTCATCGCCCCGAAGCAGCGATGATCCCGTGGGATGCCCAGCCATTTTTTTATCCGGCGACTGCTGTTGACCGCGCCCTGAAGATAGCCGTTGAAACAGCACCCCACCCCCAGCGCGTGGGCCGAGAGCGAGCAGTTATAGAGGGCCAGCGCGCCGTTAAAGGCCGAACTGGTGTCCCACGATTCGGCATGGACCACCATCACAGCCGGTGCGTCGTAAAACAGACAGTCTTTACCCTGATCCATCAGTTCCTTGGCATACTCAAGCTTCGGGATGGATTCTTTGAGCTGTTCGACGATCCTGCGGCCGGCGAACACTTTTAACAGGAGGGCACCGAACCTGTTTCGGACCAGTTGAAAGATCCGCTCATAAAAGGCCATGGCCATTTCCCGGAGCCGATCGATCTTGGCAGGGGTCGTCAACAACACATAGTGGACGTTCTGGCTGTTGCTCCCCGTCGGGGCATACCTGCCGGCCTCGATGATACGCTCCAACACCTTTTTGGGCACCGGCTTATGGCGATAGCTCCTCACGGATCGGCGCTCGCGGAGCAGGAGCATGAGCTTCTCAGCAGCGACGGCCGGCCGCGATCCCAATCGCGCGCCTTTGCCCGTGGCAGATGCCTCATGCAGGATGGCCTCCACTGGGCAGACAGCCCCGCACTGCCCGCAGCCAATACACCAATCACCTCTCAAAACCCGTGACTTTTTGTCCATCAGCTCGAATACAAAGGACGGGCAGACCTCAAGGCACAGGCCGCAGCCCGTACACTTTTCCCGTATCACCTCTGGTGGGGAGTAGGCGCGTCTCATCCTGTTTTAACCTCCTCAGGACATAACCCTGGAAAAGATTCCTTCCCTTCTGCCTGGCGTCGTAGCATCAGTCAATCAGCTAACTGCCAAAGACAGCATCACCCGCTATCTGTGATAGTATAAATCTCCGTCCGAGGCAAGCAAGATTCTTTATGAGACCTATCAACAAGAAAGAAACAATAATCTTGCTTTGGGGGGTTGACAATACCTCGGTTTTCATAGATATATTATAGGCACCTGGGAGCGTATAAGCAAAGCCCCGTAACGCCCGTGGAGGGGAAAAAATGGGATCTTTCCGCTTCTGTATCTGGCTCTCCCTTCTTTTATTGATCATCTCCTCTCAATCCGCCTGCCTTTACAGTAAAAAGGCACGGGTTGGCACGGCGGCATTGTTAGTGGCGGATGTCGCCAAGGCTGCCTACAAACAATCCGACCTCAGGACCATCAGAGAAGGGATGCCGGCCTATCTCATGCTGATGGACGGCTTGATCGAGGCATGGCCCGATAACGAGGAGTTGTTGATCGCCGCTGCCCAGGCCTATTCCTCCTTTGCCTCAGTCTTAGGGGAAGAGCAGGACAAGGCATATACAAAGCTGCTCGCCGGCAAGGCGCGTGCATATGCCTTGCGCTCCCTGGCCCAGCGGGGATTCAAAGATCCGATAAAGAGCCCTTTTGATGATTTCAAAAAGGATGTCCAGGCTACAGGCAAGAAAGACGTCCCGTATGTCTTCTGGAGTGCGGCCTGCTGGGCAAATTGGATCGTACTCAATCTGGATTCCATAGAGGCCATGGCCGAGCTCCCCAGGGTGGAGCTGCTGATACGTCGTGCCCAGGAGCTCGACGAAGGATTCTACTACGGCGGTCCCGATCTCTTCCTGGGGATTTGGCTTGCCTCCAGGCCGGCCATCGCCGGCGGAGACCTCAAAAAGGCCCGGCAATATTTTCTGCACGCCCTCGATTTCGGCAAGGGAAAGTTCCTGATGGCCTATGTCTATTATGCGGACAATTACGCCCGCCGTGCCCTGGACAAAGAGCTCTTCATATCCACCCTCAACAAGGTGTTGGAAGCCCCTGCGGACATCTCGCCGGAATTGACCCTGGTCAATACCATAGCAAAAGCTAAGGCGAAGGAATTGTTAAGCCACGTCAACGAATACTTCGACTAGGAGAAAAACAATGCATGGACATACCCTGATCAAGAGCGTGGTCTTGTGCATCGTAGCCCTTTTGCTCTCAATCCCATCAATCGGCAATGCGCAAGAGGTTACGGTGATTAAAATCGCCACCCTGGCCCCCGATGGTAGCTCATGGATGAAGACCTTGAATGCCATCAATGCGGAGGTGATGGAGAAGACGAAGGGCAAGGTCGTCTTTAGGATCTATCCCGGCGGGGTGTTGGGGGATGAGAAAGACATGATGCGCAAGATGCAGATCGGGCAGATACAGGGTGCCGGCTTGTCTTCCGGAGGGCTCGCCGGAATCTTTAAAGAGATCGACGTCATTCACATCCCCTTCTTTCTCCAAAATTATGAAGAGATCGACTACCTCTTGAAAAAGATGGGTCCTTCCTTCAAGAAGGGACTTGAGGACAACGGGTACATCCTCTTGGGGTGGTCAGAGGCAGGGTTTGCCTACCTGCTGTCCACCGTCTACGTCTCCAGTGTCAACGATCTTAAAAAGGCAAAGGTCTGGATCTGGCAAGAATCGCCGATGGCCAAGGCCATCTTCCATGAAGCCGGCGTAGCAGCGATACCCCTCTCGCTCCCCGACGTCCTCGTCGGCCTGCAAACCGGGCTGGTGGATGTGGTCTACTCACCGCCGACCGTGGCCATTGCCCTGCAGTGGTTTACCAAGGTGAAATATCTCGTTGATGTCCCGCTGTCGTATATAGGCGGCGGTATCGTTGTCAGAAAGGATGTATTTAAAAAGCTGCCGCTCGCCTCTCAGGCTATCATCCTCGCGAGCGCCCAGCGAAACCTGGATCAATTAAAGATACTAACCCGGCGAGAGAATCGAGAGGCGATCAAGGTGATGCAGAACAACGGGGTGAAGATCGTGACCTCGCCGCAAGACCAGGTTGCTGAATTCAAGAGGCTGTCGGAGAAGGCCATTGCCCATTTCACCAACCAGACCTTCTCCCCGAAGGCCTTGGCAGACGCCACCGCTATCCTCGAAGCTTATCGAAAGGGAAGGAGATGATGCATCGCTGGGAGCGGGTGGATGCCATTATCGACCGGGTAGAGCAGACCCTTATCTCTATCTTCTTGAGCGTCATGATCCTCATCGCCTTGTTGCAGATCGTGCTGCGGAATCTTTTTGCTACCGGCTTGACCTGGGGAGACCCGCTCGTAAGGAATCTGGTCCTCTGGGTTGGTTTTATCGGGGCTGCCATTGCCACGAGAGAGGGGAAACACATCAGCATTGATGTCGTATCGCAATGGGTGCCGTCCCGGAGAAAGGTCTTCCTCGAGGTCATAATCGATGTGTCCTCCTTCATCATCTGCGGACTCTTGACCTTTGCCGCCGTGAAATTCATCAGAAACGAGGCCTTGATGGGCACCGTCACCTTCCTGGGAATCCGCGCCTGGCTTCCGGAGCTCATCCTTCCCATAACCTTTGGATTAATGACCCTCCGATTCGGTTTCCGATCCCTTAAAACCTTTCTATGATCATAACTACTGATATAAAGATAAAAGGAAACGCATGACCATTCTCGTAATCGGTATCCTTCTGCTCTTGATGCTCTTGGGAGTGCCCATCTTCGTCGTCATCTGTGGCCTGGCCCTCTTTTTATTGTTCTCCGGCCAGATCGACTCCTCAGCCATGATCATCGAGATGCACCGGATGGCCACCACCCCGGTCCTGGTCGCCATTCCCCTCTTCACCTTTGCCGGCTATCTTTTATCGGAGAGCAACGCGCCCAAAAGATTGATCAGGGCCTCCGATGCACTCCTGGGCCGGGTGCCGGGGGGGCTCGCTATCATCGCCCTGATCACCTGTGCCATCTTTACCGCCTTAACCGGCGCCACAGGTCTGACGATCATCGCCCTGGGGGGAATCCTCTTCCCGGCCTTGCTCAAGGGGAAATATCCGGAAAAGTTCTCCCTTGGGCTCCTGACCACTTCGGGGACGCTGGGCCTTCTTTTTCCACCCAGCCTCCCCCTCATCATCTACGCCATTGTCGCAAAGGTGAGGATCGATCAGCTCTTTCTGGCAGGCCTCCTCCCGGGCATCCTGTTGGTGGTTTTGCTCTCCGGGTTCAGCGTTCAGAAGGCCATTCTTTCCGAAGTCCCCCGCAAGCGGTTTCGTCTGGGTGAGTTGCTCAAGGCATTAAAGGGAACGATCTGGGAGCTTCCCCTCCCTTTCATAGTATTGGGTGGCATCTACAGCGGTTACTTTGCCATCAGTGAGGCTGCCGCCATTACGGTGGCCTATGTCCTGCTGGTCGAGGTGGTCATTTACCGGGACATCAAATGGCGCAAACTCCCCCAGATCATGCGCAAGAGCATGGTGCTGGTGGGCGGGCTCTTGATCATCCTTGGCGCCGCCCTCGGCCTGACCAATTATCTGATCGATGAAGAAGTCCCGATGCAGATGTTGAATTTTTTCCAGGCCCATATCGCCAGCCCTACCTTGTTCCTGGTGGTGCTGAACTTCTTCCTCCTTGCCGTGGGCTGCACCATGGGCATCTTCTCTGCCCTGACCGTCGTCGTCCCCCTCGTTACCCCTATCGCCCTTGCCTACGGGATCCACCCCATCCACCTCGGCATCATCTTCCTTACCAATCTGGAGATCGGCGCCTCGATCCCCCCGTTGGGTGTTAACCTCTTCATCGCCAGCATCCGTTTTGAAAAACCGGTGTTGAGACTCTATCTCGCCTCCCTCCCTTTTATCGCCATCCTCTTGCTCGGCCTGGCGATCATCACCTACGTCCCGTGGTTCAGCCTCGCCTTGGTGAAGTAGTCAACCAGAGAGAAAACCCAGCTTTTTCCCACAGGACAGGGACAATAGGGTGGAATCGTGATCTCAAGATATGATAAAATAGGGTTGTCCTTTAGACTTTTCATGGATAACGTAATGAAAAGAGTAATTTCTCCTGGCGGCGCCACCTGCGAACGATGAGAATCTAATATATTCCCCTCTCCCGCCAGCGGGAGAGGGTTGGGGTGAGGGTGGATATGCTTCAAATGGCTTCCCCCTCACCTTCGTCCTCTCCCTCCCAGCCGCAAAGACGGCGGGATCTTCGACAGGGGGAGAGGAAATTTTAAGAAGTTATTTTTTAGATAAGCAAAAAATATTCTTTGACACTGAAGAGGAAACGATGTCTAAAACGACCATTGAACAACTCGGAGAATTTGGGCAGAGTATCTGGTTTGACTATATCAGCCGATCGTTGTTGAGAAGCGGCAGGCTCAACGAGTTAATAGGATTAGGTGTGACGGGGATGACCTCCAATCCTACCATCTTTGACCAGGCCATAAACTCCGGCAGTGACTATGATGAACAGATACGGGAGCTCAAGCGGGCGGGAAAATCCATATTTGAGATCTACGACGATATCACGATCCAGGATATCCAGGCAGCCGCAGATGCCTTTCGGCCGATCTATGAGCGGACCACAGGCCTCGACGGCTATGTCAGCCTGGAGATCAACCCGCAGCTGGCTTATAAAACAAAGGAGACCATCGAGGAAGGGAAACGACTGGCAAAAAAGGTAAACCGCCCCAACGTCATGTTCAAAGTGCCGGCAACGGAGGCGGGATATGCGGCGATTACAGCATTGCTGGCTCAGGGGATCAACGTGAATATTACCCTGATATTTTCCCTGGAACAATACGAGAAGACGGCTGCTTCATATCTGGCGGGCATCAAAGAGCTCCTGAAGAACAAGGGCGCAGCGCACGAGGTGCGTTCGGTTGCCAGTGTCTTTGTCAGCCGCGTCGATACCGCCGTTGATGCGCTCCTCGATAAGCTTCCCGCAGCAAAGGTTGCTGCCTCCCTGAAGGGGAAGGCGGCAAAGGCCAACGCCAACTTGATCTATTGCTCATACACCCATATATTCGCCGGTGATGAATTCAAAGAGCTGGAAAAACAGGGGGCATCCATTCAAAGGGTCCTCTGGGGCTCTACCGGCACCAAAAATCCCGCCTACAGCGATATCAAATATGTAGCTGAATTAATCGGCAAGGACACCGTGAATACGGTGCCGGAAAAGACCTTGGAGGCATTCCTCGACCACGGCGTGGTCGAGGAGACCTGCAGCGCCGATGCCGATGAGCCGCAACAGGTTATCGCTGCCCTCAAGAAACTCGGCATCGACGTCGACGATATCTGCGAGCAATTGCTCACCGACGGCGTTGTCGCCTTTGAGCGATCATTTCTCTCCCTGCTTGCTGCCATAGAGAAAAAGGCGAAGGGTATGTAAGAAGTCCGCTTGGCCTCTCAGAGAAGCATGCATAAGACGCCTCTGTCTGCGCTCTAAACAAAAAATATAAAGGTAACGATGACAAACAGGGGCAGGAGGATGCCGCAGGACCAGAGCATATAGCCGAAAAAGGAAGGCATCTTGACCTTGTGATGCTCGCAGATCACCTTCACCATGAAGTTCGGACCGTTGCCGATATAGGTAAGTGCCCCCATAAAGACCGCCCCCACCGAGATTGCCTCTAAATATTTAATCGGGATCCCGATTATCTCCTGCGGCAGGCCGGTTGTGTGCGCAACCCCCTCAGCCAGGCTGAGGAACGCCAGGTAGGTAGGGGTATTGTCGAGAAAGGAAGAGAGTCCTCCGGTTGCCCAGAAAAAATGCCAGGGGAGGCGGACCCCGAATTCCGCCCCCCGCGCCTCCAGAATGAGAAGCGCCGGGACCATCGTGATGAATATGCCGGCAAAGAGGATGGCTACCTCGATGATCGGGGCGTAGTGAAACTCGTTGCGTCTGTGAACCCCTCGGGGGGTAAAGACAAGGGAGAGGATGGACAGGCCGATCATCATGCCTTCCCTCACAGGGGTTTTCAATACTATCACGCTCAAGACAACGCCGATAATAAATACGATGTTTATTTTCCCGTGGACGGCAAGGGGTTGAATCATTTCCTCGTCCCTTCTAATTGCCTTTGGTGACTCCCGCCGCCAGAAGTGAAGATCAACGAAATAAAAGCAGATGAGGATGATCGTCATCATGAATAGCCAGTGAGGGAAGAGTCGCAAGGTCCAAAAAAACGGCACGCCCCGCAAATAACCCATGAACAAAGGGGGATCAGCGATCGGAGTGAGCAGGCCACCGATATTCGCGACGACAAAGATAAAGAAGATGGGGATGTGGGCAGTAAGCCGCCTTTCGCTGTTCGTCCTCAGGAGGGGTCTGATCAAGAGCATGCTGGCCCCCGTTGTCCCGAATATATTAGCGATGACGCCGCCGAGGCAGAGGAAGAGGGTGTTATTGCGGGGTGTCGCCTCGATATCGCCGCTCAAGAATATCCCTCCCGAGATGATATAGAGAGCGGCAAGCAAAACAATAAAGGAGAAATATTCCTTGATCTCATGCAGCAGGGGTTGGAGATTGCCGTAGTGATACAAGAGGATAACTACCGGGAGTGAGAGAATGCCGGCGATGATCGCCTTATTGCGGTTGCTCTCCCAGATATGGCCATGGGTCAGCGGGAAGATTGCGATGAAAAGCAACAGGAGCACGAAAAACGATACGCTCCAGAATGGCAGTATTGATCCTAAGGTCTCCATAAGAGCGATAGCGATGCGTTAGTTATTTTCCTCCAGTTTTCGCAGTATCTGCAGTACTGCCTCATTCCAGCCTTCAGGACCAATCCCCCTGGTTAACAATGGCCTTTTGAGTTGTTTAACAACCTCTTCTTCATATCCGTCCGTATTGAGCTTCACCACAACCGGCAGATCGACCTCCAAGAGCAGGGGTAAATCATTCAAACTATCTCCAATACCTATAGAGGTTGTTTTTTTCTTCCACTCCTTTTCATACATCTTTTTCAGCAGCCTCGCGGCCTTCCCCTTATCGTTCTCCCCCATAAGATGAAACAACCTTCCACCTTTAACCATCTTCAAACCGGCCTTGGAAAATTCTCTCTCCATATCTCTTACAATCTTCTCAGCAGGTAAGGTCAAAAAATCAAAGGGTTCATCATATTCCCTTTTCTTTGACAGAAGTGCTTCCCGCAAAGGCAAGCCATACTTCTTATGAATCTCTTGCGCGCTCATATCTCCGAACCCTTTGATTTCTTGATTGAATCTTCCGGCTATCTCCGTGAGCTTTTCCCTCAGGATTCGATACGGTGTCCCCAGCTCCTTAATAAAATAGCCATTCCTTCCCTTCAGGCCGGTGATCATCGTTTTAAAATAATTTTTAGGGATGAAGATTACCCCGCCATTCTCGGCGATGAAAGGATGTCGGTTTCTCATTTTCTTTTGATAGACCTCTATCTCCGCCCTGGTCTTGCTGGTGCAGATTACGAGGGGGATTGCCCTTTTTCTTATATAGCGTAGGGCAGGCAATGCCTTCCTGTAAGAGTATGTGCGGTAATCGAGCAACGTCCCATCCAAGTCCGTGAATATCAATATCTTTTTCCTCATTCCCTTTTTAGATATGGGAGAATTCATCCGGTTTTTTCTTCGATTTTTCAGCGGCCTTTGCCTTCTTTTCCAGAAAATCCTTTGCCATATCCTTTCCCCCCAGGCCAAAGGCAATGGCTAAAGCGAGGACCACGCCTGCGAGCAATATGGCATAGGTGATCATCATAACCCCCTTCGCGATGCCGAGCTGCTCAATCCCCATGGTTACAAATAATATAAGAATCATGATGTGAACCGCTAGGGAAATGGGCTTGGCCGATTTCACCTGCGCGTTCACCAGGGCGAGCAAGAGTGCCCGAGCGATAAACTTTGCGAGAAAGTAACCGAATATCAGCACAAAAACTGCTATGAAAAAACGTGGCAGATAAAGGAGAAACGATGATGTAAGCTCATTTACCACCTCAACGTTCAAGGTGCTCAAGCTCAAGATTATGGCCAAGAAGATCACGAGCCAGTAAACGATTAATTTGAATATAGCCGACGAGGACCTCCGCACATTTGCCCTCGCAAGGGCCGTGGATAATCCTATGCGATAGCACAGGTCTTCGAAGCGGATGATCTTCAGGAACCAGCCCAGAAGAAGTTTCAAAATCCAGGCGAAGACAAAACCCAAGACCAGGATCAAAACAACCTCGAGTAGCTTCGGTCCTATACTCTCAAGCCTTTCCACAAAAAGGGTAAATGAGCCGGGCAATGACAGTGCCATCATAGTCCCTCCTTTGCGAAACGAGATAAAAAATATGGTTTTTGCTTTTCGAACTCCAGGCATAGCTTTTCAATCTCATTTTCAACCTCTACCGAACTGCTCTCGAGATTCTCGTTCACGAATGCCGCGGTGCGTCCGAGATAAAGCGGGGTAAGAGAGCTTAAGATGTGATGCCTGGATATAACGCTTCTGTGATATGCCAAGGCGAATTCATATAGTATCCGCACCCAGAGCTCCTTGGGAAATGTGAATTCAAGTATATTGGACTTTGAGAGCTTTCCCAATTGCGTGAGAACATCGGGGGAGAGGAACTTCTCCCAAATCGTGCTCAGGTCAGAAACACCTTGATTGAAACTCTCTACCATCCTCTCTAAGTTGACCTTTACCGGATCCGTGATGACCTCGAATTTGAACCCGAATTCAGGCACGGCGTCGGAATGGGTAACCCCCGACCAGATAGCATAGTATCTTTCTATCAGGTTGAAAACTGTACCAACCACCTGGACCATCATGGAGGAAAGGTCTGCTCCCGGATCCTTCTGGTTATGTATCTTTGCCCCCAGAAAAGATTGGCAAACTTTAAAGCCGCTGGCCACGGCGGTGATAGTCATCCAGATATCTATGCCGAACCTCGCGGCATCGGTGGCGTAGATTTCCTTATCTTTAAAAAAATGAGATACTAAGCTTTTGGAGATGCCGAATTCGCCGCCGATCGGCTGCCGTATCCGCTTACCATATAAAGCCCTGATCAAGGGGTAGACAAGGGAGTTGGTGATAGTTCCATCATATTTATGTCGTTGATACAGGGGAGCGACAAAATCAAATCCGTGTATCATAACCGGTTCAAGCAGACCTTCCATCCATTCCGGGGAGATACTCCTTAAATCTGAGTCCACGACAGCACAGGCCTTTGCTTCAAGCCGATAGGCGATCTCAAATATAGTGCGAAAAGCGTTCCCCTTTCCAGGCATGCCATGGTGCGGTGTAACTATTTTACTCACCGGATAGCGGGGGTGTTCGATTAAGATAGTGCTAAAATCCTCCACGACAGTATCTTTGACGATGTCCCGGGTCCCGTCAGTGGAGCCTCCATCCGAGTTGACGATGACGCACCGATACTGAGCAAAATATTTTGCCAGGCCCGCTGATACCGCCCTGATGACATGCGCTATGGTGCGAGCGTTGTTGTAACTGGGTATCCCGACAACGATATCAGCGCTCTTGTATTCTTTTACCTTTTGTTTGGCTTCTTTGCTCAAGATGCTTGTGGTCATAAGCGTTATCCGACGAGCAGTATATGGATATCCATCACATTGGTGTTAGTCGGCCCTGTCTTTATGAGATCATCCAATTTCTCAAAGAAGTGGTAAGAATCGTTTCTTTCCAGATAATCTTCAAGGTCAAGATTCATTTTTTTTGCGCGGGAGACGGTAAAGCCATCGCACGTGGCGCCGCAGGCATCTGTGGGACCGTCTTTCCCGTCAGTGTTCATACTGGAAATAACCACATCTTTCAATCCATCGATTGCGATGGAAGCAGCCAGGATGAACTCCTGATTTCTCCCCCCTTTTCCGTCCCCTTTGACCACGACGGTGGTCTCGCCGCCGGACACAACACAGGCCGGAGGAGTAAGTTTGCTTCTTCCCTGCCTTATGTGCTGAGCCAGAAGGGCGTGCTCCTCTGCAGCCTTTCTGGTATCACCTGATATGGCGGCAGATAGAAGGAGCGTATGAAACCCCAACGCCTTTGCCTCTGTTTCCGCCTCTTTCAAGGCCAACAAATTCGAGCCTACAATGACGTTCTCGACCCGTGCAAAAACAGGATCACCTGGCTTGACTGTCTCAGTGCCCTGCTTGCCTTTGTTTGCTTGCAGAAAAAGTTTTATCGATCCAGGCATCCTCTCCATGAGGTTATATTTCTTGATTATCTCAAAACACTCCTCAAAGGTGGTGGGGTCCGGCGCTGTCGGACCTGAGGCGATTGAATCAATTCGATCACCGATGACGTCCGATAAGATCATTGAAACCGTTTGGGCAGGAAAGGCTGCCTTTGCCAGTCTGCCCCCTTTAACCAGTGATATGTGCTTTCTAATGGTATTTATCTCATCTATAGTAGCCCCGCACTCTAAAAGCAGCTGAGTCATTCTTTTCTTATCTTCCAAGCCTATTCCTTCATAGGGAGCGACCAGAAGGGCTGACCCCCCGCCTGATATAAGACAGAGCACCAGATCATTTTCCTCGGCCTGAGCAACGGTTTCCATTATCCGCTCGGTGCCCTCGGCCCCCTCTTCATCGGGAAGAGGATGCCCCCCAAAATAAAGCCTTATCCTTTCTAGTGAGACTTCAGCCCCTCTTGTGGTGATTACCACCCCCCTGTCGATCCTGTCTTTGAGAACCTCCTCCGTGGCCTGAGCCATCAAGGCAGAAGCCTTTCCTGCGCCCACGACCATGATTCTGTTGATATCCTTTAATTTCTTTCTAAAATTTCCGGCTAAAAAAGCGCCTTCTTCTATCTTTAAAAATCTTTTGACACATCCCTTGGGATCTGCCCCTCGCAAAGAGGCTTGAAAAATTGATAAGGTTTTTCCCCTCAACACTGTTTCCACAGATTCGGCTTTTTTATCCGGGACTGGATTACTTGTTGTCCGCTGCCACCGCTTCCTTGAGCTTTTCCAAAAAATCCGGAATGGCCGAGGTTACCCTGTTCCAATTAGGTATCTCAGGGGATCCGAGGGGGTCTTTTAAAAATTCATCCCCCGCCATCCTGAGCCCCTGCAAGAAGGTATCGACTGCTGTCCCCTCAGCATGGCGATCAAAAAAAAGGTTGTTAATCGCGGCATCATCCTCATATTTTTTGATCGTATCCTGCGCAGCCCTCAGATAGGTTCCGGCCAACGTCCGCAAAAGACCGTCTGAGATGATCACCCCTTCCTGAGTGAGGGTTCTGAATAAGGATTTGGTAATATCAATACACATCTTCAGAAGCCCGGCAGTCGGATCAGCAGAAGAAAGGTCTTGGTGCTTGTGCTCGTAGCTCTCTATCAAGTCAACCTGGCAGATCCTCTTGGGCACGCAGTTTCTATAGACCTCTGCCAGTATGCCCACCTCCAAGCCCCAGTCGCTCGGTATGCGGGTAGCCCGCGCTAAATCCAAGTCCAGGCTGAACTCACCTGCTAAGGGATAGCGAAAACTATCTAAATAGACAAGAAAGGTATGGTACCCCACAATCTTCTGTAAGGCGCGGATAAGGGGAGTAAAGTAGAGCCGCGTGACCCTCCCATACATCCGATCAGTTACCCTGGAGTAAAAACCCTTGCAGAACTCGTACCCCAAATTTGGATTGGCCATGGGGTAGCAGAGCCGCGCCAAAAAATCACGGTTGTAGTTGACGATATCACAATCGTGCAAGACGATGACATCGCTCTTTTCGTTGGCGATAACATAGCCGAAGGCGATCCAGACCGATCTTCCCTTGCCATCTTCGCCTAGATGGAGGTTGTTTTCCTCCAGCAGTTTATAGAGGTCGGTTACGCGAGGGCCAGAGCTCCAAACGATATCAATATTTAGACCAAGGTCTGTCAGGGTCTTTTTAGCGCTCCTGAACTCCATGGCGTCGGTTCTATTCATCACCAGCACGATTTCATTCAGATAGCCGACGTCCTTCAACTGGCGGAGTATAGTGGGTAAGGCCTCCCCCTCAAACTCCGCATAGACCGCGGGAAGGATGAGCGCTACAGGTCTGAGTCTCCGGTGCCTCTTTAACTCAAGCTCCAGGGATTCAAGGTCTCGATGACCGAGCCTGTGCAAGGTGGAGATGGCTCCGCTTTGAAAAAAATCTCCCATCAGTTTTTCTCTTTTTTCTTTATTCTTCCTGGATGACGGGCAAATGTCAAGAAAAAAACAAAAAACCATACCACAAGCTAAGACAGCGAGCCCGGTATCCCCTTCTCGCATCTACTGACGACGCGTGAGATGGCGAACCCCCTCAGGCCCGGCGCAGATCACGTCGGTGGCGAGCCCGAGGAAGAGCCCATGCCCCACGATGCCGGCGCGCGCGCTCAGCTCGGCTGCCAAGGCAGCGGGCTGGTTTATGGGGCCGAAGACGCAATCCAGGATCAGGTTGCCCTGATCGGTTGGGAAGAAGCCCCCGTCGCCCTTCGTGCGCACCTCCACGCGGGCGCCGAGGGCCGCGAGGTACTCTTTTTGAGTTCGCCACCCAAAGAAGCAAACCTCCACCGGCAGTGCCTTGTGCGTGCCGAGCTTCGGCACCATCTTCGACTCATCGATGACGATGATCTCCCGGCAGCTGGCCTGAGCAACTATCTTCTCGCGCAGGAGCGCGCCGCCTGCGCCTTTTATCAGATCGAGCTGCGGATCCACCTCATCCGCCCCATCGATCGTCACATCAATGATGGGATGCTCTTCCAGGGTGGTCAAGGGTATGCCGAGCTGCCTCGCCTCTTGCTCAACCAGATGCGAACAGGGGACCCCGAGGATATCTTTTAATCTGCCCGATTTTAACAACTCCGCGATGCGGCGCATGGCGAAGATGGCGGTGCTGCCGTGGCCGAGCCCGACCACCATCCCCGATTCGATGAAGACAATCGCTTCTTCAGCTGCCTGCTGCTTGTATTGACGGAGGTCTGGCCTCACTCGGTGCAGCTCCTCTCGTCAGGGAATTGTCGCGTGCAAACGTCTGAGCCCCTTGACGACATCCTTGCCCAGGTGAAGGCGTATCACCCGCCTGCCGGCATTTGCCAGGGCCCTCCGGTCTCCAAGGGCCTGGGCAGCCTTGAGCATGCCGAAGGTGATGGATGAGGCAGCGGCACCGGCCTCATCCGGTATCGAGACGTCGCGCGCATCGTCGCACGTCACTTGGATAAAGAGCCCTTTGCCTGCATCCCCCTTGTGCAGCTGGCCGGTGGAGTGCAGAAAGCGCGGGCCGTAGCCGCGCGTCGTTGCTAGCCGGGACCATTGGCCCAGACTCATGCGCAGCGCCTGCAACGCCTGATCGATCTCAGGAGTGGGCTCAAGAAAGGCCTGGAGCGCCACGTAGCTGCCCGGTTTGGCCTGCGCGACAAAGGCCTTCAACGCCTCGGCAGGCGTTTCTGCCGCAACCTTGCCATAGACCTCGATGCCATCTTTGATCAGGATAGGTGTTTCTATAGGAAGCGATCCTCTTTTCTTGTACCGAGCGATTGCCCTGCGGGCGATACGCTTGGCCGCCTCGACATCGGGCTGGTCAAAGGGATTGACACCGAGCCGGTGGCCGGCCACGGCAACGGCCATCTCCCACAAAAATATTTGCCCGCCCAAATCATAGGGATCATGCAGAGACAACCGCACGAGGGGATGGCCTGCCTGCTCTAGTGCGGCTACTGTCGTATCAGAGGCGGTATCCCCCTCCAGACAGAGGTGGACAAAGAGGCGATCCTCGCCATACTCCCCTGGCGCTTCAAGGTCCTCCCCGATCACCGGCAGGATACCCTTGCCCTCCTTGCCCGTGCTCTCGGCGATGAGCTGCTCAAGCCAATCACCAAAGCTCGCCACTTGCGCGGAGATGATAAAGGTAACCTTGTCCCGGCCTGCCTTGGCCAGCTCGCCCAGTATAGCGCCGAGCAGGGCTCCCGGATTTATTGACTCTTTCGCATTGCTGGCGGGCTTGCATAGGCGTGCAATGGCCAGAGCACGGGCGAGCAGCTGCCCGAGATCCATCCCGATCAAGGCCGCCGGCACCAACCCCACGGAAGAGAGGGCTGCATAGCGGCCGCCCATATACGCCGCGTTGAGAAAGGCCAAGCGGAAGCGATAGCGCGTGCCGATATCAAGGAGCGGCGACCCTGGATCGGTAATGGCGATGAAGTGTTTGCCTGCCTCTTCCCCCCCCACGGCATCGGCCATCCAGGTATAGAAGAATTTGAAAAGGGAGAGGGTCTCAACGGTCGTGCCGGACTTGGTGGAGACGATAATGATGGTCCGCCGGGGGTCGAGCCGCTCGGCCTGCGCCCATACCGCCCCGGGCACGGTGCTGTCGAGCACCGCGAGATCGAGATACCCCGGCGCCAGCCCGAAGACCTTGCGAAAGACCTCCGGGGCCAGCGCGGAGCCGCCCATCCCCAGGAGCAAGGCATCGGTGTAGCCGTCCGCACGCACGGTATCGGCAAAGGGCCGGAGGCGCTGCTCACTATCGGCCATGACCTCGGGGCCCTGAAGCCAGCCCAGGCGGTTGGTAATCTCCGCCGGCTCCGGTTTCCACACCGTATGGTCACGCTCCCAGATGCGCGCGATTACCTGCTCGTCTCTGATCTCGGCCAGGGCCTGATCAACGAGCCCCTGATATGGGCCGAGCGTGCATGTTATACCCTGCCAATGGGTCATCCCTATCCTTCTCTAGTCTCGATGTCAAAAAGCTCTCCCCCTTATGCGCGCCGCAGCAACTCTTTGGCACTCCGCACGACTGCCTCCACGGTGATGCCGAACTTTTCATAGAGCACCGAAGCGGGTGCGCTGGCACCAAAACCCTCCATGCCGACGACGGCCCCCTCCAACCCGACGTAATGCTCCCACCCGAGCTTGATGCCCGCCTCCACCGCAACCCGGGCCTTAACCGCCGGCAATAGCACTGTTTCGCGGTATTTTTTCGGCTGGGCATCGAAGAGCTCCCAGCTGGGCAGGGCCACTACCCTCGCCCTGATCCCTTCGGCAGCCAGCTGTTTGCCGGCTGCGAGTGCGAGGTGAGTTTCCGAGCCCGTGCCGATGATGATCACGGCAGGCACGCCCTTGCCGGAAGACTCCCAGAGGATGTAGCCGCCGCGCTGCAGGGCGTCTGCCTGTGCACATTCCTTGCGATCGAGTATGGGCAGGTCTTGCCGCGTGAATACCAGGGCAGTCGGGCCGCCGTTGTTCTGAAGCGCCATGCGCCATGCCTCCACGGTCTCCGCGGCATCTGACGGGCGTATCACCGTTAGGTTGGGGACGGCGCGCAGGTTCATCAGCTGTTCGATGGGCTGGTGCGTCGGGCCATCCTCGCCCACGCCGATGCCGTCGTGGGTGAAGATGAAGATCACCCGTGCCCCGGCCATGGCGACGAGTCTCATAGGCGGGCGCATATAATCGGAGAAGATCAGAAAGGTGGCGGTGTAGGGGATGAAGCCGCCGTGTAAGGCCATGCCGGCCGCGATGGCGCCCATCGCATGCTCCCGCACGCCGAAGTGTATATTTCGCCCTCCATAGCCCCACTCGCCGCCCACGGCGCCTTGAATGCCCTCGGCAGACCTTTGCGGCGGCTCGAAATCGCCGCAGCCCTTGAGCCACGAGATGGTCGAGGGGTTGAGATCGGCAGATCCGCCGATGAGCTCCGGGATGCGTGAAGCTAGGGCCTGCATCACCGCTTCCGAGGCCTTTCTCGTGGCCATACCCTTGGGATCCGCGGGAAATTGCGGCAAGCCGGCCTCCCAGCCCTGGGGGAGCTCCCCGCTCTGCCTGCGCATGAATTCAGCTGCCTGATCCGGAAAGGCCTCTGTGTAGCGCGCAAGGGTCTTCTTCCACTCGCTCTCTTTGGCCTCTCCCTCTGTCAACGCCTTGCGGAAATTGGCCGCGACATCTGCGGGCACTAAAAACTCCGGCTCAACAGGCCAACCGAGATTTTCTTTCGCTGCGCGCACCTCCTCCGGCCCCAAAGGCGAGCCATGCGCATTGAACGTCCCCTGCTTGTGCGGCGCCCCGTAACCGAGCACGGTGCGCACGCAGATAAGCGACGGACGAAGCGTTTCTTGTTTTGCGGCCTGCAAGGCCGTGTCGATGGCATCAACGTCATTGCCATTCTCGACGCTTTGGACGTGCCAGCCATATGCCTCGAAGCGTCTTGCCACATCCTCGGTAAAGGTGAGGGCAATCGAGCCGGCCAAGGAGATGCAGTTGTCGTCGTACAGCGCGATCAATTTGCCGAGGCCGAGGTGCCCGGCCAGGGCGCATGCCTCAGCCGCCACCCCCTCCATGAGATCGCCGTCGCTCGCGATGACGTAGGTGTGGTGATCGACGATCGTATGACCCGGGCGGTTGAACCGAGCTGCCAGGTGGACCTCGGCCGCTGCCATGCCCACGGCGTTGCTGATACCCTGCGCCAGCGGGCCGGCGCAGACCTCAACGCCGGGGGTCAGGTAGCACTCGGGATGACCGGGCGTCCTGCTTCCCCACTGCCGGAAGGACTGCAATTCCGTCAGCGGCAGGTCATAGCCCGTGAGGTGGAGCAGCGCGTACAAGAGCATGGAGCCATGCCCGGCAGAGAGGATAAAGCGGTCGCGATCAGGCCAGCCGGGATGAGCGGGATTGTGCTTCAGGTGACGCTGCCACAGACAATAGGCCATCGCCGCGGCACCCATGGGCATGCCGGGGTGGCCTGACTTGGCCTTTTGTATGGCATCGACGGACAGAAAGCGAATAGTATTAATGCACCTCTCATCGAGCTTGGTCTGGTCTGCCATCCAATCCTCTCCTTATCAGTACACTATTGTCTAGAAAATAATCC
>Ga0299912_10000769_pt1 | contig 26211 bp, 22 predicted proteins | sample RVTome_2_FD_207667 | JGI IMG/M metagenome (GOLD analysis project Ga0299912, IMG submission 207667) | Soil microbial communities from uranium-contaminated site in the Upper Colorado River Basin, Wyoming, United States - RVT95D214 (version 2) ... | reverse complement strand
AGGAAAGGGATTTGGAGGGATGGAGAAGGGAGATCTTGCAGTCCCATCAAAGGATGGAAGTGATTGGGTTTGAAGGGAGAGAGCTCAAAGAAGAAGAGAAAGAGATAGAAGAGGAGATGAAAGCCGTCTCGGCTCAAATGGAGAGAGAAGAGGCTTTCAAGCAAGAGAAGGAGGAGGAACTTCAGTCATTGAAGTGGAAGGTAGAGGAGGTTAGGGAAGGGACAGAAGAACTGGGAAGAAAGATCACGGAGAAAAAGGTTTATCTGGCCTCCCTCGAGGAGAAGCAGAAAGGGATGGAGGGACAGGTTCTCAATCTCTCCGAGAACATAAAAACATTACACGAACAGATCATTAAAGAAGTGAAGGGGATCAGAGAGTGTAGGAAGGAGAGCGCCTCTCTTCTTGAGCGAATCGATCAAAGGGAGAGGGAGTTAGAAGAAGGGATTGCAAAGCATCGATTGAATGAAGAAGCCCTTTCACTTCAAAAAGAGAAAGTGGAGGCTTTGTCGAATGCATGGAAAGAAGCAGAAGCCTCTACCAAATATCTTCGACAGGAACTGGAGGATATCCGCCAGAAGATCCATGAGGAGGAGATTCAATTCTCCGAGTATCAATTGAAACTCCAGCACTTACAAGACTCGATGCGAGAAAGATATGGTGCAACACTTTCCACCTCGATCGGATCCGCTCCAGCGGAATTCCCGAAGGAGGAGATGTCAAAACGGTTGGCAGAGTTAAAAAGCGCCTTGGAAGGATTTGGAGAAGTCAACCTGATGGCCCTTGAGGAATATCAGGAGTTGAAACAGCGGCACGATTTCCTAACGGAGCAACAGACCGATCTTCACCAAGCCCTTGATTCGCTGAGAAAGGCGATCATCCGGATCAATCGGACGACGACGAAGCGGTTTTTGGAGACCTTCCAACTGGTCAATGAGAAGTTTAAAGAGGTTTTTTTGAGGCTCTTCAAAGGGGGTCAGGCAAGCCTCATCCTGTTAGATGAAGAAGACCCGTCTACCACAGGGATCGATATCATCGCCCAACCCCTTGGAAAGAAGCTTCAAAATATCGACCTCCTCTCAGGAGGGGAGAAGGCTCTGGTCGCCACCGCTCTGCTCTTTGGGCTCTTCATGATTAAACGCACACCGTTCTGTTTGCTCGACGAGGTGGATGCGCCCTTAGATGATGCGAACATCAATCGGTTCATCGAACTGGTCAAAGAGTTTTCAAAAACCTCACAGTTCATCCTCATCACCCACAATAAGAATACGATGGAGACTGCTAACACCCTTTACGGAATAACCATGGAGACCCCTGGGGTGTCGAAAGTCGTCTCAGTCCGGCTGAATTAATACCCCCACCCTTCACCCTCCCCTCTTGAGGGGGAGGGGAGAGTGGGGAATGGTGAAATTTTTTACTTGCAATAATTTTTTGGGGGTGTACACTAACTTCTGTGTTGGGGTTTCACTCACAAGATCCCTTTTAGATCAGGGAAATCCTTCATTTCTAAGCGGCGAGCTTAGACAATTTCGGTGTGCAGTCTTTGTGATCACGCGATTCGCTGGTACGATACCAAATTGCATTCTGTTTGAATCGGGTGGCAAAACCTTTTTCTCGTTTAAGACTTTGGAGAAAGGAGGTGGGGTGAGGGGTGCGAGTATGAGATAATAAGTGGTGGGAGAAGCATTATTGTATAAAAAGATATTTTTAAAAGAATGAGTGAGAACCCGAAGATTCAAGAAAGGAGAAAAAAATGAGGCGCTATATATTGAGTTTGGCAATTGTCTTAGGAATCATTTGTATCAGTTTGTCTGTGAGTGGATGGGCTCAACCCATAAAAGTAGGGGCGGTGATCAATCTGACCGGTCCAGCCTCCTCCTGGGGACAGTATCATGCCAAAGGTCATCAGGACTATACAAATTATGTCAATGACGTAAAGGGAGGCGTTGTGGGTAGGAAAATTCAATTAACCATTGTGGATCATGCCTACAAAGTCCCTGAAGCCATTAAATTTGTTAAGAAGTTTTGTGAGGAAAAGATGGATATGATCGCAACCTGGGATGCGGGATCAGGGATACAGGCAAAGCCAATTATCCAGGAATACAAAATACCTACGATCAACTATTCTGTCCCAGCAGATATTCTCAAACCCCCTATTGATTACATGTATCTGCCATTTGGGAGTTATAATTTGGATTCTTATGCCGTCTTGGAGTATATCCGTAGCATCCATAAGGGGAAGGATGCTCCCAAAGTCGGTCTGTTAACTTATAATAACGCTTACGGGAAGGCCATTCATGCCCCGAGCAAAGATTATGCCGCCAAGAATAATATCAACATTGTCAGCATCGAAGAATTTCCTCCAGCCACGCTGGACCTGACCACAGAGGTTCTCCGTCTGAAAGGAAAGGGAGCGGAATATATCTTCATGCAGATCCTTCCGGCAGGCATCATTACAGCGATGAAGGCTTTCGATCGTAACAACTATAACGTACCTTTGTTTGGAACGTGGACAGCCACTGACCCAGATTTCTTTAAGATGGGACAAGGTTTGATCAAGAATCGACTCTTCATGCAATTCTGTGGAGTGCTCCCCGGCGATAAAATATGGGGGATGTACATCATTGAAGAATTAATGAAGAAGTATAAAAGCGTGGATAGGTTCGATACCTCTTATTGGGAAGGGGTGGTCGTCGCCATGATTATGGAGAAGGCCATGCATCGAGCCTCTGGATTATACAAGACCATCAACCCAGAGAATATCAATCGGGCCATGGAGACCTTTAAGGATGAGGACTTTGGAGGCCTTGTTCCCAAAGTCTCCTACAGCAAGACCAACCACGAGGGTTCATTCAAGGGAAGGATCGTTCAAATTCATGAGGATTCGACCTATACACCCATGACGAATTTCTTCGAGCCCGGAAAAGAGAAAGTCCTGGTTTTGAAAGCTCCCGCAATAAAATGAGAGCTCTGAAAAACTACTTTACGCTCTCTTGAGATTTCTGGGCTTTTTTAGAAATCTCTAAAATAGCTTTCGTTTTGAAAGGGAAATAGATGAAGGCATTTCGAGGTCAGCCCAGTGTCTTCGCCTCCACTCAGCCTGCGGATCGTCAGGCTGAGTTGGAGGTGAAGAGGATATTTCTAACTTTTGGGGGTGTGATGGCACTCCATGATGTTGATCTCACCGTTCGCACGGGTGAATTGGTCAGCATCATCGGTCCGAATGGTGCGGGGAAGACGAGTCTTCTCAACTGTATTACGGGTTATTATCATCCACAAAAGGGACAGATATTATTCAATGGAGAAGATCTCACAGGCTTCCACCCCCATGAGATTACGAAAAAAGGGATCGGAAGAACCTATCAGAATATTGAACTCTTTCCGGGTATGACGGTATTGGCCAACATGCTTTTAGCGCGGCACCTTTACTGCGACTATGGCATTGGCTTAGCAACGATCTTCTCTCCATCGGTCCGTAAGAAGGAGGTTTATCACCGCCGGGTTTTGGAGGAGCTGATCGATTTTTTGGAGATGCAACCCATCCGCAAAAAACCGGTGGGGTCTTTGCCTTACGGATTAAGGAAAAGGGTCGAACTGGGTCGCGCTTTAGCCTTAGAACCAAAACTTTTAGTGCTGGATGAGCCCTTTGCCGGGATGACGCTTGAGGAAAAGGAAGATATGGTCCGGTTTTTACTGGAGTTAAACTCGGCATGGGGCCAGACCACCATTTTGGTTGAACATGATATGTCCGTTGTGATGAGTATTTCCAAGAGGATTATGGTCTTGAATTTTGGAGAGAAGATCGCAGAAGGAACCCCGGAGGTCATTCAAAATCATCCTGAGGTCATCAAGGCTTATCTGGGTGAGACAACAAAGATATAAGGATCATCTCCTATTAAGGGGTCAAGGGATCCATCCCGCCGAAGGCGGGACTTGAACCCTCGAATCCTTTGAGAGAAGAGCCAGATTTAAAGATCTGATCGAAAGGATCAAAAGGCAAATAGGGTGGAAGAGATAGAACGTACCAATGAAGAGGCCTTATCCTCTTTCGGCAAATATACTTTGCCCCAGATTTTATTCAAACAGGCAAAAGAGTTAGGGGCAGAGAAAATTGCCATTCGCGAAAAGATGTTTGGGATATGGCAGGCCTATAGTTGGGAGGACTATTTTCGCTATACCAAGCATGTGGCTTTAGGTTTTTTCGCCCTCGGCCTCAAGCGGGGTGAAAATATTGGGATCATCTCAGACAATCATCCAGAATGGCTCTTCAGCGAAATGGGGGCCCAAGCCATAGGTGCCATCACCGTCAATCTATTTACCTCTTCGATTGCCAAAGAACTGACGACCATGCTGAATCGGTTTCAAGCCACCCTTGTGGTCGCTCAGGATCAGGAGCAGGTGGATAAACTGTTGGAGATGAAGGAACAACTCTCCCATGCACGGAAGGTCATCTATATTGATCCGACTGGCATGAGAACTTATACCCATAACGCATGGTTGATGAGTTTTAAAGAACTCTTAGACTTGGGTGCGGATTTAGATTCAAAACAACCCAATCTTTTTGAAGAGGAATTATGGAAGGGAAAGCCGGAAGAAGTCGCCTTAATGATCATGACCTCCGGGACAACGGGAATCCCCAAATTGGCAATGATCTCCCATCAGAGTTTTACCGAAATTGCAAGTAAATGGGTTGAGACCGCTCCTATTGGCATTGGGGATAATTGGATTTCGATCACCCCAACGGCATGGATTGTAGATCAAATGTGGGGAATGGGTGTTTCACCACTAACGGGGATGAGCATGAACTTCCCCGAGACCCCAGAGACTGCTACTGAGGATTTCCGGGAGATCGGGCCTGCCGTCATCATCACTTCTTCACGGTTCTGGGAAGATCTCGCCTCTAAGATCAGAGTGAAGATCGCGGATGCAGGCTGGATTAAGCGCAAACTTTTTGCGTTGGGTGAAAAGATCGGGGGGGCGGTGGTAGACCGGGAGTCCAAGAAGGAGCCCGTCCCTTCCTATTTACAATTACTCCACCAGCTATTTTCCAGGATCGTCTATCGTCCACTCCTCGATCGGGTGGGTTGCGGACAAATTCGAGCTGCCATCACAGGAGGACATCCCATCAGCCCAGATGTCATACGGTTCTTCCGGGCAAAAGGATTAAATCTCAAGCATGCTTATGGCCTCACGGAGGGCGGTGGAGTGTTTCAGGTTCAGCCCGATAAAGAGGTGAAGCCAGAGACCGTCGGCAAACCCTTGCCCAGGACAGAGATTAAGATTGCCGAAGATCAGGAGGTGCTTGTAAGAACACCTTCCTGCTTTGTCGGTTACTACCAAGATCCTGAGGCAACCCGAAAAGCTCTTCGTGATGGCTGGCTTCATACGGGTGATGCAGGCTATATCGATGATGATGGACACCTCCTCATCATCGGCCGTAAAGAAGAGATCATGCGTACAAAGGGGGGTGAAGCCTTTTCCCCGGACTTTATCGAAACGAGGCTGAAATTCAGCCCCTATATCAAAGAGGCGGTGGTCTTCGGTGAAGGCCGCGACTATATTACTGGTTTTATCAACATCGATTTTGGAAATGTGGGCAGTTGGGCTGAGGATCGAATGATCCCCTATACTACCTATAATGACCTTTCCCAACAACCGCCTGTCGAAGAACTGATTCTTGGTGAGGTCCGCCAAGTGAATAAGCAATTGCCTAAGCCAATGAGGCTTCGGAATATTATTTTATTATACAAACTTCTTGATGCGGATGACGAAGAACTCACCAGAACAGGAAAGGTGCGAAGGAAGTTCGTTTATGAACAGTACGTCAAATTGATTGAAGCAATGTATAGTGATCAGAAAGAATTAGAGGTGACAGGCAAAGTCCGCTATCGGGACGGACAGGTTGGTACCATTGAGACGAAAGTGAAGATCCTAACAGTTGAATAAGGGAGGCCTTCTTTTATGGAATTCTTTCTCCAACTTTTATTTCAAGGTATTTCCATTGGTTTTCTTTATGCCTTGGCTGCCCTTGGCTTTGTCATGATTTTTAAGTCTTCGAGCGTCCTTAATTTTGCCCATGGTGAATTGTTAGCCATTGGGGCTTATCTATTCCTGGTCATGGCGACTCGATTACCCATCTGGCTCACCTTTTCCCTTACCCTCATAGGGACGTTTGCTCTCGGGTTTATTATTGAGCGCCTCTTTCTGCGTCCCCTGATAGGGGAGGCTCTCATCGAAGTGATTATGCTGACGGTGGGATTGGCCGCCATGTTTAGAGGATTGATGCTCGTTATCTTCGGTGGAAATTTGTATAGCTATCCAGACTTTCTGCCTAAGAATCTTTCTATCCAGTGGGGGACAATTAATATTCCACCGGTTTATGTTGCCGCTTTTATTATCGGTTTAACCTTTCTCGTGATCTTTGGCCTTTTCTTTAAATATTCATCGCAGGGAATTTATATGAGATCGGTTGCGGATAACCAGCCTGCTGCGCTCTCTCTTGGGGTTCATGTGAGAAGAGTCTTTGCTCTCTCCTGGGCTATTGCAGCCCTGGTTTGTGGGATGAGTGGGATTATTCTGGGTATTATTAATGGAATCAATGTCCACCAGCTCAGCCATGTCGGTCTCAAGGTCTTTCCTGTGGTTATTCTCGGAGGACTGGAGAGCATTGGCGGAGCCATTATCGGTGGAATCATCATCGGAATGCTTGAGACCTTTACGGGGGGTTATGTGTCAACTTCCCTCCGGGAAGTCATTCCTTATGTTGTCCTTATTTTCATCCTATTGGTTAAGCCGTATGGACTTTTTGGCCTGGTTGAAATCGAGCGTGTCTGAGAAATCTGATAGGGCGATGGGGAGATGGATAAAAAAGAATAGGGAGATAGGGAGAGAACAAAACATAAGACGGTTACGAAACACGGACACGAGACACGGTTGGAGGAAGAATGCGAAACTTGAAATTTCATCCTTGTGGAAAGTTTAATGAACGATACGAAGAAGAACTAACCATCTTTGGGACAGATTTTGGCAGACTATGGATGTGGATCGGCCTTTTCCTTCTTTTTGTTGTTATCCCTTTCATTAGCAAACCTTATACCCTTTATGTGATCAATTCCATCGGAGTCGCTGCGATTGCTGCCATCGGGCTCAATATTCTCATCGGATATACCGGTCAAATTTCGCTTGGTCACGGCGCCTTTTTCGGAGTAGGGGCTTATTCCGCGGCTATTCTCACAACCTCTGTCGGTTTCCCTTTCTGGCTTTCTGTCCTTTCTGCTGGCGTGATTACCGCCTTGGTGGGCATGGTTTTTGGAATTCCTTCGGTTCGTCTCAAACACCTTTATCTCACGATTGCCACCCTGGCAGGTCAGTTTATTATTCAATACCTCTTCGTTAACTGGGAGAGCCTTACCAGAGGGACGGAGGGGATCATCCTTCCTCATCCTACGCTCTTTGGGTTGAGTTTAAAGAGTGACCGGACCTTTTTTTATGTGATCTTTATCTGTTTCACAGTCATGACCTGGATGGCGGTCAACCTGATTCGAACACGGTATGGCCGTGCGTTTATTGCCATCCGCGATAATGACCGGGCAGCGGAGGGCATGGGCATTCCCATTTTTAAATACAAACTGCTCTCTTTTGCCATCAGTTCTTTCTACGCTGGGTTTGCCGGAGCACTCTGGACTCATTATATCGCCAGTGTCACGCCAGAGCCTTTTACCCTGTTTATGTCCGTAGAATATATTGCGATGATCATCATCGGAGGCTTGGGAAGTATCCCTGGCGCTGTGTTTGGAGCTATATTTATCACTGTTTTAAATGAAGTATTGAGCGGGGCAACGACATTCTTTATGAATCTTGGCGCAATCAGCAAGTATGCTTTACAAATCGCACCCCTTCGTGAGTTCATCTTTGGATTGGCCATTGTCTTATTCATTATTTTTGAACCACGAGGGCTGGCGGAGGTGTGGCGCATCATCCGTTCCGGCTTTAGACTTTGGCCATTTTCTTATTAATCCTCCCCAACCCCCCTCTATTAAAGGGGGAAGCGGGGGATTGAGGGAGTTATGGAAAACAATGTTCTACTGCAACTGAACAATATTAGCGTCGTTTACTCGGATGTCATCCAAGTACTCAAGGGAGTCTCTCTCCTCGTTAAGAAACAGCAGATTGTCTCACTGCTTGGCAGCAATGGGGCAGGGAAGACGACTACATTGAAGGCCATTTCAGGATTGCTCAAACCGGAGAATGGCAAGGTGACTGAGGGCAGCGTCGTTTATGAAGGTCACAATATTCACAACTCATCCCCAGAACAAATTACAAGATTGGGGATTATTCAGGTGCTGGAAGGTCGTCAACCTTTTAAATACCTGACCATTGAAGAAAACCTCAGGGTGGGGACAGCTACCCGTTGGGGCAAGCCCTATAAGAAAGATCTCGAATTGGTCTACCATTACTTTCAACCCTTGGTAGCCCGAAAGAATCGATTGGCTGGATACTGCAGTGGTGGCGAATTACAGATGCTCGTCATGGGCAGGGCATTGATGGCACAGCCCCAACTTTTGCTCTTAGATGAGCCTTCCTTGGGTTTAGCACCCTTTCTGGTGAGAGAAATTTTTGAGATTGTGAAAAGAATCAATGAAGAGCAGAAAACGACCATTGTCCTGGTGGAGCAGAATGCCAACATGGCACTCCTGATCGCCCACTATGGGTACGTGATGGAGAATGGCAAAATTGTGATGGAAGATGTTGCCGAAAGTCTGAGGGAGAATCCGGACGTAAAAGAATTTTATTTGGGGACAGCGGCGTCAGGTGCGCTCAAGTCGTATAAAGACGTTAAGTCATACAAACGGCGCAAACGCTGGCTCTAACTTGCATAGAGCATAGAGCATAGAGCATAGAGCATAGAGCATAGAGCATAGAGCATAGAGTTTAACCCTATAGATTTAAGTTACGCTATGCCCTATGCTCTATGCCATCTGCATCGGGAGGAAACATGGCAGTCAAAAAAGAGTCCCGTTATTTTGATACGAAAGAAAATATGACTCTGTCGAAGAGGCAGAGTTATTATAATCAGAGCCTGGTTAAAATGGTTCGCCTGGGATATAAAAAATCGAGTGGAGTGAAAAAGATCTTCGACGAACGGAACATTGATCCCTTGAAGATAAAGTCCGTCAATAATTTAGAAAAACTGCCTATCATCTCAAGAGAGCAACTGGTCAAACTCGAGAAGGAAGAACCTCCCTATGGAGGATTCTCTGCCAAAGATGTGATGACCGACAGAATTTTTACTTCCCCCGGGCCCGTCTACGAACCCCATCTTACAGAAAAAGACCCGATATGGGCCAGAGGTTATTATGCCGCAGGATTTAGAAAAGGGGATGTGGTACTGAATTCCTTTTCCTATCACATGGTCGCTGCAGGGTTGACCTTTCACAGCGGTCTGAGACGTGTGGGTGCAACGGTCATTCCCTCTGGCGCTTCCAGCACGGAAAATCAGGTTCAATTGATTCGTGACCTGGGTGCAACAGGTTACACGGGCACTCCCAGCTTTTTGATGGCGATCATTAAGAAGGCCGAGGAGATGGGTTATAACTTTAAAAACGATTTTAAAGTAAGACGGGCCAGTTTCGTCGCCGAACCGCTTCAACCTTCCTTGCGAGAGAAATTTGAAAAAGAATTTGGCATCGATACCTATCAGATGTACGGAGCCACAGAAGTAGGTGACGTTGCCTATGAATGCCAAGCAAAAAGCGGCTGGCATATTTGTGAGGAGGTCATTGTTGAGATTGTGGACCCCGCTACCGGTAAGCAAGTCAACCCAGGAGCATTGGGTGAAGTCGTGGTCACGAGACTGAATCACCTCTTCTTCCTTTTCCGGTTTGGAACGGGGGACCTCTCAAAGTTGATCAAGGAACACTGCTCTTGTGGCAGGACCTCATTGCGTCTTGCGGGTATATCCGGAAGGGTAGGCGAAGCCACCAAAGTGAGAGGAATGTTTATCGCGCCCAGTCAATTGAAAGTTGTGTCATCGCGATTTGGTGAGCTGAGACTTCAGGCCGTTGTAGACCGGGAAGGCTTTAAGGATATTTTAACTGTGAGAGTTGAGGCCGAGAAAGAAGGGCCGGATCGGACTAAACTTGAGCGTGAGTTTGAAAATGTTTTTAAAGAAATATGCACGGTCAAAATTGATAAACTTGAGTTCATTGATAAAGGGACCCTCGCGGAAAAGGACGGCCTGATTGTCGATCGGCGCAGTTGGAAATAGACAAAGTGGAGCGCGTTGCTTGAAGATCGCTTCGCTTTAGGTCTGAGGCAAAAAATTTTTAGCCTCCAACCTCAAGTCCCAGTTTAAGGAACGCTCTTCTAACCTCATCTATGATTTGCAATCCATTTTTCCAATATTCCGTTATTCCAGCATACCATTAGGAAGGAGGTTCCTATGGGGAGCTTAGATATCCACATTGGTGAGATCTTAGCGAGAAACGCGAGGTTATATCCGAATGATGTGGCTCTGATTGAAAGAATACCCAGCGAGAATAAGAGAAGCGAGATCACCTGGAAGCAGTTTGATGAAGGGGTGAGCCGATTTGCAAATGTTCTGATCAACAAGGGGATTAAGAAAGGGGATAAAGTCATCCATCTGATGATGAACTCGATCGATTGGCTGATTGCCTATTTCGGGATCGTCCGTACCGGGGCGTGGGCCGTCCCCCTCAATTTTCGTTTTACAGGGAACGATATTCAATACTGCTGTGATGTCGCAGAGCCTGTATGTGTGGTCTTTGGCGAGGAGTTTGTCGATCGGATCGACAAGATAAAAGATGATCTTCACACCGCGAAGAACTATATCTTTGTTGGAAAAGAAACTCCAAGTTATGCAGAATCATTTGAAAGATTACTTGAAAAGTCTTCTTCAAATCCTCCCAACATTGAAATTACCCTTCATGATCCATGCGGCCTCTATTTTACCTCTGGCACCACGGGGACACCCAAACCCATCCTTTTGACCCATAAGAACATGGTGTGTGCCTGTATTACAGAAAATATCCATCATTATCAGACAAAGAAAGATAATTTTATCCTGATCCCTCCGCTTTATCATACCGGGGCAAAGATGCATTGGTTTGGAAGCTTTATTGTTGGCGGGCCTGCTGTTATCCTGAGGAGGATTTCGCCGGAATGGATTCTTGAGGCGGTGAGCGAAGAGAGGGGGACAATCGTTTGGCTTCTTGTCCCATGGGCCCAAGACATCCTTTTAAAACTGGATAGCGGAGAGATTAAATTAAAGGATTATGATCTCCGGCAATGGAGGCTCATGCACATTGGTGCGCAGCCTGTTCCTCCCTCACTCGTCAAACACTGGAAAGAGTACTTTCCCAATATGGCCTATGATACCACCTATGGTCTGAGTGAGTCGACCGGTCCGGGTTGTGTCCACCTCGGGATAGAAAACGAACATAAGGTTGGAGCGATTGGCCTTCCCGGATTCAACTGGGAAACTCGAATTGTGGATGAGGAAGGAAATCCAGTCACAATGGGACAGGTGGGGGAGCTGGTTTTACGTGGCGAAGGCGTGATGAGAGAGTACTACAAAAATCCAGAGGCTACAGCAAAGACGCTCAGGAATGGATGGTTATTCACAGGGGATATGGCAAAACAGGATGAAGATGGATTTATTTTTCTTGTCGATCGTAAAAAAGACCTCATCATCTCGGGTGGAGAAAATGTTTTCCCCGTAGAAGTTGAAGACTTCCTCCACGCCCATCCGAGTGTCAAGGATGTGGCAGCCATTGGCTACCCGGATGAACGTTTAGGCGAAGTGGTGACGGTCGTCATTGATGTTGTGCCTGGGAAAGTTCTCACAGAAGAAGATGTCCTAAAGTATTGTGAGAAATTGCCAAAGTATAAAAGACCTCGAAAGATTTTCTTTGGTGAGGTACCTCGTAACCCAACAGGAAAGATTGAGAAGCCAAAACTGAGAAAGAAATATATCGGAATGGAAGAATCGTTTAAGATTAAATAGAAAGTGGAAGGTGGAAGGTAGACTGTAAAAAGCCGAAACTTGATTTAGCAGACATTGCGACTTCACCCGAAAGGATGCAATTTCATCAAGCCGAAACGAGTAAAGATTGTTGGTTGAAAGTGAGCGTAGTGTTTTTAAATATTTTTATCAAAGGAGGAAATGAATATGAGAAGCATGAAAAAGTTTTCACTGTGGTTTGCCTGTTTGCTTATTATCTTGTGTGTTTTCATCTTTTCTCAATCGGTCCTGGCTGCAGGACTCAAGGTCCTCGATCCTCATTACAAAGGTGTCAGGCTGGTTAAAGACACCCTTTTCCCAGGCTGTAACGGGGCCACCATCGGCCTGGACGGTGCTCTTTATGTTGTGCATACCGCAACCGGCACAACTACGCGCATTGACCTGAAGACAATGAAGGTCACCAACTTTGTGCCTCCTTATGCGGGAACGTTTATTACGGACGATATAACATCGGATGACAAAGGAAATTTTTATAGCACAGGTACGACTCCGATGGTGGGCGAGGTTTATCGCATCGACAAGAACGGCGTGAAGACGGTTATTGCGAAGGGGTTACTCGCCCCTAACGGCATCCAGTATAACAAGCGCACGGGGCGGCTCTTCACGAGCGAGTGTTTCCAGGCAAACCGCGTCTTTGAGCTCGATCCCACGGGAGTCAAGGAGCCGAGACTCTTGGTAAAAGAAAACGTTATTGCGGTGCCTGAGGGGTTTGACTTTGACCCTGATACCAACGATTTGATCATACCCGATATGGGCACGGGGAAGATCTTGAGGGTTCATCCGGATACGGGCGACATTACAACGATCGCTGAAAAATTTTTCGCCCCCATCGCCCTGAAAGTGGGACCGGACAAGATGGCTTATTTCCCGGAGCTTGGCGGAGCAGTGTTCCGGCTCAGCCTGGATGGACAGAAGAGGGAGAAACTCGCCCAGCTCCCGCCCGGTCTTGACAATCTGGCCATCACCCCGGAGGGCCGCCTTTTTATAACCAGCTACTGGAATGCAACGGTTTACGAAGTGGCCACGGACGGTAGCGGCAAATTTAAAACCCTTTTCCCCACGGGCCCCAACCAGATCAATGGTATTCTCGTCAAAAACAACAAGATTTTGATCAGCGATGCCATTATGATTCGCAGTGTGGAAAAGGACCACTACGTTCCAACCAAGCTCAATGCCTGGGCCGCTCATGGTATGCCCTTGCCCATTGGCTTGGCCGATGGGCCGGGCGAGCAGGTCTTCTGGCCCGACAGCGTTAATAACGCCGTGGCGATCGGCGATCCCGCCAAGGGCGAATTCAAGGCTATCGCCGGGGGACTGAACCGGCCCATGGCGGTGCTGATGAGCAAGAGTGAACCTAAAATATATGTGGCCGAATACGGGGCCGGGCAGATCACCGAAGTTAGCCTCACAGACGGAGCTAAGAAGGCTTGGGCCACGGGCCTCGAAGGTCCTCTGGCTCTCGCGATAATTGACAACACGCTCTATGTGGCTGAGGGGAAACCTGGAAGGATCAGCAAGGTGGACCTGGCCAGTGGCAATAAGGAGGTTTTCCTTGCCGGAGTTGTCGGCAAGGTAGGGGCTTTGGCCAATGACGGCGCCGGAAATCTTCTTGCCCTGGACGGCGCCAGTGGGAGACTTTTCCGAATCAATCCCAAAAACCTGGCCATTTCCATAGTAGCCCAAAATCTTCCTGTCGGGTATGGAATGGCCGGTAGCTATCCTGCTGTAGAATTTCCGACGGCCATGACCGTCAGTCCCAAAGGGGATATCTATATTCCCACAGCGGATCGCGGGTTGATCATGCTCCAGAAAATAAAGTAATTTTTCATACCCTTTGACGCACGGCGAACGATGAAAATCCCCCCTTCTCCCCCCTTTTAAAAAGGGGGGAGCGGGGGGTGTCGAGTATCAGCCGGTCTGCGGGCCGAGTGATCATGGACATAACTCCAACGCACCTGGCCGGGGATTCGCGGTGGGCTACATGGGGATGTAAAAACTGATATTGGTCAGAATTTTCCAGAGGACGACTGAAGAGGAAGTAGATAAATTTTAAGCCACCGATTAATTTCGAAGGACATAAAAATCTCCTTCCTGCTCCACCTGATTCATGCTTACTAAGCGAGACAAGTGTTTCAAGATCATCGTTCTTTCAGAAAGTGTCAGATCCCAAGGCCCTATGGGGGATTTGTTCCCATAGATTATCCCTTCCTGAACAACTTGATCAAGGGTCTTCGGGCCCTTGCTTAGAAGGCCAATCAGTTTTTCTTCTCTTAAAAAAATGACTTCCAAGTAGCGGTCGATGTGTCCCGGGTCGCCTTCCAAAATTCCTTTCCCGTGAGCGGTCAGGTACGTTTCCACCTCGAATGTTTTTAAACGCTCCAGAGAGCGAATGGTTTCATCTATGTCCGAGGTACGGTCCCCGTAATAGGGGCCAGCCTTGGTCAGGTCCAGGTCAGCAGTAAACATTATCCTTTCATTGATAAAATAAAAAGCGCAGTGTCCCCGGGTGTGTCCTGGAGTGTGGATCACTTCCATTTTAACCTCCCCCAGGTCCATCACCATCCCGTCGTTTAAGAGCAGATCTGCTCGGCGAGCCATATAGTGGCAGTCGTTCTGCAGGAAAGTCCGCCATTTTTCCCGGTCTTCTTTGGTTATATCCCCATAAGAGTCAATCAGGGATTCGATGTTTTCAAAGTGGGGAGCATCGAAGGGATGGACGCAAAATTTGGACTGCGGAAAAAGGTAGTTAAAAATGAGATGGTCCTCATGGGCGTGAGAGGTAATCAGATAGTCCACCGGTCCCTGGTCCCTAAACTGCTGTAATTTATCCCTGTCACTGGAGGCATCCATGACCACCCGGGCTCGATCATCTATCAGCACCGAGTGGCAAAAAGGATACCTGCCTCCCCGAATAAATTTAATTGTTGCTTTGGCGAAATCGAACACGGCTCAATCCTTTGCTTGCCGAGGTTCACACTCAAAAAATAGGAGGAGATTTTACATAATCATCCCGCCGTCACAATGAATCAACTGACCGGTAATGAACGAACTTTCGTCGGAAGCCAGGAACAGGGCCAGATTGGCTATATCCCGCGGTGCTCCCCACCGATTCAGGGGAACGATAAAAGGCAGCATTTGCTCCAGCCGTTCGAGCATCGCCGGGGGCATGGACTTGATCATGTCTGTCCAGATCATCGCGGGGGCGATAACGTTGACATTAATCCCCTTGGGCGCCAGCTCCTTAGCCGCGGTCTTGGTCATTCCGATCACCCCGGCTTTGGTTGCGGAATAGTTGAGTTGCCCAGGATTGCCCCGCCAGCTGCTGGAAGAGATATTGATGATCTTCCCATACCCCTTCTCCCGCATGACCTGGACCGCACACTGAGTGCAGAGGAAAACGCCCTTCAAATTGACTTCGATGACCTGATCCCACTGCTCATCGGTCATCTTGTGCAGCAAGGCATCTCGGATGATGCCGGCGTTGTTCACGAGGATGTCCACAGTCCCGAATTCTTTAACGGCTGTATCGACCATTTTCTGTGCCACTTGCCTTGAGGCGACGCTGCCGATCACGGCCACAGCTTGGCCGCCTTTGGTTTTAATCGCTTCAACCGTGCGGTCGGCATCCACTTCGCTCACATCATTGACGATCAATTTTGCTCCTTCTTCTGCAAAGCGCAGGGCAATACCCTCACCGATTCCTCGTCCGGCCCCCGTCACAATAGCTACTTTGTCCTTGAGTTTCATCTCCCGTCCTCTTCTGTCTCCTGACTTCTGAATTCTATCTCTTAAAATCCTGCCGATCTGCGGTCATCTGCGTGTCAAAAGGTATTTTGTCTCTTACCGTTTTAATGCATCAGCGCCCCGCCATCCACGTTGATGGCCTGGCCAGTGATGTTCCGGGCCTCCCCGGAGGATAGGAAGGCCACCAGATTGGCGATGTCCTCGGGCTCCTGTGGCCGGTGAAGTGGAGTAACCGATTTCACCCGTTTCTCAAAAACTTCCCGTGGGCTCAACTGCGCCAGGGCCGGGAAATTTTCTTTGAACCACTGCGCCAGACTTTCCCACATGGGCGTCCAGATGTATCCTGGGCAAACAGCATTCACCGTGATCATATAGCGGGCCAGTTCCTTGGCCATGACCTGGGTCAGACCGATCACCCCGAACTTGGAAGCGCAATAAGCGCCGATGAACTCCTCTCCGGATTTTCCGGATATGGAAGAAATATTTACGATCCGTCCCCGTTTGCGGGGAATCATCTCCTTGGCCACAGCCCGTGAACACAAGAAGGTGCCTTTGAGATTTACCCGCATGACTTTCTCCCAGTCTTCCTCGGAATGGTTGATGATCAGCCCGGGACTTCCAGCACCGGCATTATTGACCAGGATGTCGATCTGGCCGAAATTCTTTAGTGTTTGTCTGAGCGTACGTTCTACATCTTTTTCGATGGAGACATCCATCTGTATAGAAAGGCCGGACCTTCTCTGATCCTTGATTTCCCCAACCAGTTTTTCCACAGCCTCCCCGTTTAAGTCTGTGGCCGCAATGGCGGCTCCCTCTTGGGAAAGGCGCAGGGCGATCGCTCGCCCCAATCCGCTTCCTGCACCAGTGACGATAGCGACCTGTCCGTCGAGATGATACATGGCATCCCACCTCCAAATAAATTATTGAGTGGTGAGTAACGAGGGTAAAAATTTTTGGCTTCCATTCTTTATTTGAAGATCATAGCTCATCACTCATTACTCATCACTGTCATATGCCACAGCGTTCTCCCTTTGTCAATTCAAGGCCTATCCTTGCCCCCCTTCACTTTTGAAGGAGAAAATAAGGCCAGGTATTAACAAAGATGAAGAATTGGAGTCAGGCGATGGTTTTTGTAGGGGAAAGGAAGAAAATGCAATTTAAGCGAGGGAATAGGTTGTCTTGGTGGGTGCGCCGATTCATCATTCTTTATTCAATGCTATCCAATCTTTCGTCGAGTTCCCCGGACACCTGAAATTTTCTCATGAACTTTCTGTCGATATAATCCTTCAAAAGAAAGGCAAGCCGGCTTTCCCAGGCCCCGTCCTTTTTCCAGAAAATTCCCTGTCCGTCCCCCACGTTAAAGATCAACAAGAAATACTTTTGTGGCTTGAAGGTCGGCCTTATCTTCATATTAAGATTATTCAAAATCATTGGGATACAAAATAGGGGGAATACCGTATTCTGGACGAGAAATACAGTATTTTTAATTCGTTTCCATGTAGGTGTCGCACACGGAAAAGATGTTTTATAGAAATTAAAAGTTCTCCAAGATGGAACAGAGTAGACACGACACATCTTTTTATCTTATTTGTTTCCGTTTGAAATTCCCACTTCTGTTTCTCCATGCTCTTCCAATAACTTACCTCTCTTACTCACAAAATTCTGGGGAATGTCCAGCTTGAAATATGTATTGACATCCATTTATTCACAATGATAACTTAACAGTCAAAGGTGTTCCATTATGCGTAGATTAACACTCCAGCATCCCATACGTACATTAGATAATCAATTATTGTTCCCTCCCGGGACCCTTCTGACGGAAGAGACGTTAGATGCCGTTATCGATTCGCACAGGGCTGATTCCTATCAGACATATCCTCTCCTGTTGCACGGTTCGGTTAAAGAGGACTGTTTAAATTTTCTCAGCACCCCTCCTTATGTGACCATTTTCCCAGACAAGAAGCAAATCGATCCTCTCTTGAACCTTTTAGAGACAGTTCATTTTTCCATTCCCATTTTGCAATCGCTAGACTATTTCAAACAGCATGACTTGTACACCTATGCCCATGTTCTCATGGTGTTTGCCTTGTCTACACTTCTGGCAAAGGATCTGATATCCGACTCCCAGGAGTGTGTCCAGTTGTCCGCAACTGGCCCTACCCACGACATTGGCAAGATCTGCGTGCCCCTGCACATCCTGAAAAAGACGACGCCTCTCACCAGAACTGAGCGGGATTTTCTAGAACATCACGCAGCAGCAGGCTATGTGCTACTCAGCTATTACTACAAAGACATCCAACACCTCGCCTGCAAGGTGGCCCTAGATCATCATGAAAGGAAAGATGGTTCAGGATATCCCCGAGGCATCCTGCTTAAGGATCCCATAGTAGAAATCATCGCCGTTAGTGACATCTACGACGCACTTATTATGCCCAGACCTTATCGATCTACGGCATATGATAATCGAACAGCCTTGGAGGAAATTACTGAAATGGCGAAGCAGAATAAGATAGGATGGGATGTGGTTAAGGCACTCATTGCTCATAATCGCAAGTCTCATCCTCACTACAGAGAGATAACAATCTCAGCGGAAAAAAGAGGGACCCCCCCCTCAGATAATGTCTACGGTATGATAGCGGAGGAAACAAACAAAAAAGACGGAACTGGGTAATGACGAAAAACCAATTTAAATCCAAGTCACGTGAAACTCATGTGATTGATTTCCATTCGTCATGTCGTATTCTGAGCTGAAATTTAACGTTAACAGTACAGGAAGGAAATGAGAGAAGATCTTGTTACAAAGGCATTCATATTGGGGAGAAGATGTTTCAGGGGACATCATCTATAACTCCTCTCGTGAGGCAATTTATTCCATAAGTGATCTGGCACTTCGGTCAGCATCTCCTGAGGATAATTGGAGTTGCTTGTATATTTTTGTAAGTTTGAATCCACGACATAGATCCTATTCTCCAGAGGGGAATATCGCGCCTCTTCACCGGAAAGATAGTAATTATACTTATCCAATGCCCTATCCCAATTTGCCGTGTGAGAACGCAGTCCCTGTATGACCACATCCGTGGTCTCTGCCATTGTTTTCGAAGCCTGACCCAGACGCCTAAGATTTTCATTCAATCGCCCCATAATCTCCTGCTGATTCGGATTCATTGAAGCGGCGATAGCATAAAGAACCCGGCTATTTCTTTCAAATAATTCCGGAACGGCATAAAATCCTATCGTATTGACGAAACCTCCGGCTGGCAGAGTGGCTGCATTCACCATCATCCAAAATGAGATTTTCTGTCGCCCGCTTTGGGTTGTCTCTCCGATGAAATTTTCAGCCTTTGACGAGTAGATCCATATTGTGATCATGACAGAGGGTTTTGTTTTCCCTTTCATCGATACGTCCTCCCTCCCATACCAATTGAAATCTACACCTTTTGGGGGTTACCTGTCAAACGTTGATTTGGGGAAGTAATCTGAACTTGCAAAACCGAGAGTTAGGCACTTAATATTTATATTCCCCTCCTTTCTTTCCAGTGGGCATAAGAAAGACAAGAGGAATAGTCAATAAAAGGCCCAGACCGAAAGAGATGAAGGTGGTTCTAAAGCCATTGGCAGGGGTAGAACTCGAATGAAGAATAATTGTAATTAATGAAATTCCGAACGCTCCTCCAACATATCTAAACATCCCCCGAAGTCCTGTAATGGTAGCCACCTTTTCGGGCATCAGTTCGATACATGCGTTATTGGAAGCGGGTAGAGCAATTCCGATACCAATTCCAGTAACCATTATCAGGACTGCCAGGATTTCAGCAACTCCCAAATGGGTATCTATCATTCTCAATAACTGGAGTCCTTGGCCACCCAGAAGGATTGTTGAAAGAGAGATGATGCTCAAACCCAACACCATGGGCCATCGGTAACCCCATCGCTTGAGTAGAAAGCTGGTTACGGCTGAGGCCAAAATGACCCCGAGAGAGCGAGGAGTTAGTATCATACCGCTAACCAGGGTGGACAACTTATGCACAGAGGTGGCGTAAAGCGGGATAAAAGGAAAGATTCCGAAGACTCCAGCACCTACCATCATGTTATATAGGTTGGCTGCCACAAAAGGCTTTGATCTCAACAAAGCCATATCCAGAATTGGGTTGGAATCCTTCTTCTCGTGACGAAAAAATAGGTAAAGGAAAGAAAAACTGACGACTAAAAAGATGACTGTTAGAAGAAGAGACCAGATAGAGAGGTTCTCAGCAATGAGATTTAAGCCAAGCATGAGGAAGAGTATTGCTCCAAAGAAAAAAGAAGCCCCCACAAAGTCTATATGGGGCCGAGAAAGAATCTTCGAGTCTTCAAGTAAAATCATAATCAGAACGACCAGACCAATGCCGATAGGTAAATTAATATAGAAAATATATCGCCAGGAATATCGACTCACAATCCAGCCCCCTAAGTTTGGGCCAACAATACCTCCTATGGGAAAGATACTTGTAAATAGGCCAATGGCCCTCTCCCGATTCTCTGGAAATTGATCACTCACGATGCCTGCTGCCGTTGGGAGAAAGCTTGCTCCTCCGATGCCTTGAAGGAACCTAAATGCCACCAAGCTGTAGATATTGGGTGCAAGGCCACAGGCAAGGGAACTGGTTGTAAAAAGGATGAGAGAAATCAGAAAGACCTTTTTGCGACCCAAGCTATCGCTCAGGTTGCCCATTAACGGCATCACGCTCGTAACCGCAACCAGATAAATTGAAATAGTCCATGCTGCCCAGAGGACATTGGTGCCGAAGTCTTTTATAAAGTTGGGGAAGGCTACTGCCACCGCTGTACTATCAATGGAGTACATAAGAAGGCCCAACCCAGCAGAAACGAAAATGAGGTAACGACGCATCTTAGGAACAATCCTTAAAGTCAACCCTTCGGCTCCCCGGCATAAATGCCGGTGCTTGCTCAGGGTTGACCCTGAGCGGCGCTTTAGACCCCGTCCCGAAGGGCGGGGCTTTGCGCCGTCGAACGGGTCAAAAGATGTTGAGGAATAGCTCGAATTATAATGGGAGTTTACTAAATTGTCCAAATGAAGCTCAACAAGAATTCGAATGACGGAGCCTTTACCTCATCACCCAGATATATGCATGTAAAGGATCCATCTCAATGTGCTCCAATTCACTTTTCATAATGCCATTATGAATTGTTCACAAATAGCTTGATCTTGTCCTTTCAATTTAATATAATCCACCCAACCTACGAACCTGTATTTTTTTCCTTATCCATCAATCCTTAACCGTTACCCAAGTGGGTAGCCAGGAGGTTCGCCAAGACCTCCATCCTGGTCCAAGCCTACTCCTTTACCTCTGCTCCCATCGCTAAAGCTTTATTGGAAGCCTACAAGAGGGGAGTCAAGGCTGAAGTCATCCTGGATAAAAGCCGGAGAACCGAGAAATATTCCTCAGCTGATTTTCTGGCCAACCAGTGGAAAATGGGGTCAGACATAATTAACTAAAAAGAGATAGAGTATCTTACGGAAAAATCGATAAACGAATTTTGGGGCATTGAATTGAGGACATGTTTTCGATATAATACTTCAAATTCAACTATGATACCGAAGTTTTATAATTTAGGAGTTTATTATGTTAAACGCCTATGAAGCGTTCCTGACCAAACAAGGGGCGGTAAAAACTCAATATGTCCCCTTCTATTTGAAGTGGGTTTCAGATTGTTACGCCTTTCTGAACGAGCCCGTGTCCAACCGCCTGGGAGGTGAACAAAGGAAACAGTTTTTATCGCACATTGCGAAACGACACGAGGACTGGCAGGTAAAGGAGGCCTCCGTTCAAAAACCAACAAAATAACCTATCGACAAAACTGGCATCTTTACCTTCACCCATCGACGAAAGACATTTATTTTTTAGCTAAGGGTTATACGCTTAAAAATGGTTTTTGTATTGGGTATTGATATTGGGTCAGCCTCATCAAAAGGAATGACCCTGGGTGGTCACCTCGGCGATCAGGGACCATTGGGGTCTTTTGAGTGTCCCTCCGGGGGAGATTTCAAGCTTACGGCCGACAAGATAAGAAAGGAATTACTTTCCCAGGCGGAGATATCAGCAGGGGATATTTCCCGGACTGTGGCTACCGGATATGGATCAAAACTGGTGACCTTCGCCGATGAAGTAAAATCGGATATAGCCTGCCATGCAAAGGGCGTTTCTTCTCTTCTCCGCTCTGTGAGGACTGTCATTGATGTAGGGGATCTTTATACGAAGGTTCTCCGCATCGATGGTAAAGGAAGTGTGCACAATTTTTTAATGAGCGGAAAGTGCGCCGGAGGCAGCGGCAGAATCCTTCAAGTCATTGCCAAGGTTCTCCAGGTCAAAGTCGAAGAGATTGGTGAGTTTTCTTTGAAATCAAAAAAGAGAGTTGAGTTTAACACCGGTTGTGCTGTTTTTGCGGAGTCGGAAGCGATCTCCCGGCTCTCCCAAGAGGTCACCAAAGAAGACCTTCTGGCAGGCATACACAGAGCCCTTGCGGCCCAGATCAACAGCTTGGCGGAGAGAATAGGGGTGGAACAGGATGTGGCTATGGTGGGTGGCGGTGCGAGAGATGTGGGCCTCGTCCAGGCTCTAAAGGAAGTGAGAGGTCACGATATCCTTGTGCCACCCAATCCCCATATGACAGCAGCATTGGGTGCTGCCATCATCGCCATGGAAAGTGTAGGACGATAAGATTGAAACATCAATCTATATCATGTATATATCACTTTAGAAAGGACGTTAGAGTTTAAAGGAGAAAGTTGATGAGTGACACACAGAGCAGCATTTTTTCCACGGTAGAGAGGTATTATGAGGATTACGGGCTCAGGGCGAAGGAACTGAAAAAGGAAGGGAAAAAGCTCATCGGCTATGTCTGTTCCTTTGTTCCTTTGGAAATCATTTCGGCTTCCGGGTGTATCCCTTTTCGGGTGAGAGGAAATATACATGAGCCCATTACAACGGGCGACACACTCCTGGAAACCATTGTATGCCCCTATTACCGTAGTTGCTTCGACCTCTCGGTAAAACAAAAATATGCCTTTCTCTCCGGTATGGTTATCCCTCACGGCTGTGATAGCATGGTACGAAGCTATAGTGCCTGGAGTTACGCTCTTCCATATTCCTATTTTCACTTTGTCAACATTCCTACTGTCTGTGTCGAATCGTCCTTTGAATTTTTTGGTGCGGAGTTAAATACCTTCAGGAAAAGTCTGGAGAAGTTCTCCGGAAAAGCAATTACCGATGAGGATCTGGCTCAGGCCATTCGAATCTATAATGAAAACAGGGACAAGGTAAGAGCCCTTTATGAATTCAGAAAGGCAGATCCACCCCTCATCTCCGGAGCAGAATTGACGATGGTGCTAACTGTCGGGTCCAGCTTACCCATTGGCGAATCTAATACTTTGCTTGATCAGGTTTTGCCAGATATCAAGCGAAGAGAGAAGTCCCCGCTCAAGAAAGGTCCCCGTATACTTATTGATGGCGCGTGCATCGATAACATTGAGCTCATCAAGCTTACGGAAGAACTGGGGGGCAATGTGGTAGCCGATACCATTTGCAATGGCGCCAGAGATTATTTCCCACGTACGGATGTTGATGGGGATCCCATTGATGCACTGGCTCATCGTTATCTGGATAAAGTCAATTGTCCAAAGACCTACAGGGAAAACAAGACAGGCACCTTTGAAGGAGATATAGCATCCCGATTCGGTGATATCGGAGCCTATGCCAAGGAATTCAAGGTGAACGGGGCCATTCTTTATATATACAAATATTGTGATCCCTTTGGCTTTGAGGTCCCCGCACGAAAAGCCTACTATAAGTCCATTCATGTTCCACTTCTTCATCTTGAGGATGTCTATTCTGCAGGTACGATGGGTCAACTCAGAACCAGGATCCAGGCTTTTCTGGAGATGATCAGTTAATGTGGAATCCCAATTCAAATCCCCCCATCCCCCCTTTTCTAAAGGGGGGTGAGGGGGGATTAGGAGGTTTTAGATCATGGCTGAGGAACACAAAGAGTCAAAACCGAAAAAGAGGATGACGGCAACCCGGGCAGCTGCTTCCGTCGGCCCCATGGTCAAGGAATTTATTACCGGTACCCTCCGGGCACGGGCAGAGGGAAAACAGAAATTAGCCTATACCTTTATCGTCTGCCATCACGAAGAAATCTTCCGAGCTATGGATGTGATCCCTTTGTGGACAGAGAATTTTGCCGGTATCTGCGGGGCAAAGAGAGACGCGGAGCGATTCCTTCAGAGAGCGGAGTCTTTGGGCCTTTCCCGTTCGCTCTGCACCTATGCCCTTTGCGGGATCGGTTTTGACCAATGGAGAGAAGAATTGGGCGAAATGCCCCCTGATGCTCCGTGGGGCGGACAGGCAAGGCCTGACTTCATGATATCCAGCGGACAAATTATCTGTGACCCGAGATCTAAGTGGTACCAAGCCTCTCAGCAATATATGTCCGATGTTCCAATCTACAATATAGACCTTCCCTATCCTCTGTTTCAGAGGGATCGAGATCACCGGGACGTCTGGGGCTACTACCACAAGTATATTGTCAAACAATTGCGTGGGTTAGTGGCCTTCCTCGAAGAACAGACAGGAAAGAAGATGGATTATGATCGCTTAAGAGAGTTAGTTGATCTAAGCGATCGAACCTGGAACCTGATTGATGAAACCTATAAACTGCGGCGAGCTGTACCTTGCCCCATGGGAACCGGCGATGCGATGAATACGATGGTGCCAATAAACTTCATGATGGCCACCCAGAAGGCTTACGATTTCTTCTTGGACCTAAAAAAAGAATTGGAGGAAAAGATCGCCAAGGGAGAAGGAGAAATTCAAGAAGAGAAGTACAGACTCATGTGGGGAGGCGGATTGCCTGCCTGGTATGCATTAAACGATTTCAATTACTTCAACAGCAAACGGGCTTCGTTCCCTGTTGAAACAACCTATCGAATGGTTGCTCCTCTCTATGAGATGGATATTCCAGAAACCAAGGATCCCATCGAGCACCTGGCCTGGAGGTGGCTCGGATTCTGGACCTTCTGGTATGATAGGGCCCAGAAACGGCCTGGATCAGAGCCCGATGTGGAACGCTTAATCAACTGGATCGAAGAATACAAGATCGATGGGGTGGTCATGCATGAAGCATTTTCGTGTCGAAGCTGGCACGTGGGCCTCATCTGGCAGTTGCATCAATTAGCAAAGATATACAAACCCATCCCATTGTATATGATAGGTAAAGGCGGAAAGAAGGAAAAGGGTTACAGAGAACTTCCTTCTCTCATTCTGGAAAGTGATATCATCGATATCACCTCGTATTCAGAGGTGGATACAAGAAATAAGATTGATGCCTTCATCGAAACCTTGGAATCCATTCGATTAAACAAGGCAGCCTAATCAGGCAAGGAAGGTTAAGGTCAAGGTTTAGGTTGAGATTTTGAAGTGAATTTTTTTCCCCTTAGCCTTAACCTCAGCCTCAACCTTTAAGTGGTGACATTGGCAACCTATTTTGCGGGCATTGATGTTGGTTCCACGATGACAAAGGTAGTGATCCTAAACCATGGGATCATTGCCTCGATCATTGGACCTACAGGTCCAGAGCAGCGCCGGTTAGCGAATAAGGTCATGGAAGAGGCGCTGAAAAAGGCTGATGTCTCTCTTCAAGCGATCACCTACATTGTCTCTACAGGCTACGGGAGAATTAACGTCCCTTTTGCCGATAAGCAATTCACAGAAATCACCTGCCATGCCAAAGGTATTGCCAGTCTTTTCCCCAATGCTAAGACTATCATCGATATCGGGGGTCAGGATATTAAGGCGATCAAAATAGATGCTACAGGCAAGACCGTTGATTTTGTTATGAATGACAAGTGTGCGGCAGGTAGCGGTCGATTCATAGAAGTGATTGCCGATACCCTCGGGGTACCATTGGATCAAGTTGGTGGTCTATCTCTGCAGAGCAAGAATCCTGCAAAAATTAGCAACATTTGTACCATATATGCCCAGCAGGAGGTAGCAGCCAGTTTAGCAGAGGGTATATCCGTTTCTGACCTGCTTGCGGGGGTCCATAAATCCCTCGCAGACAGGATAAGCAGAATGGTGAATCGTCTGAGGGTGGAAGAGGAGGTTATCGTAACGGGTGGAGGTGGTAAGAATAAAGGCCTGCTTAAAGCCCTTTCCGAACAATTGGGCCATCAGGTTCTGGTACCTGAGGAGCCTTTGATCACCGGAGCCCTTGGTGCTGCCTTGATGGGAAGCGAGATTGTTGAAAAGGCCAAACAGAATCATATCCCGTTCAAAACAAAAGAAAGAATCTTAGAGGAGATCAAGATCCTGTAACATCGTAAACATGATGGTTTCGTAAAAAGCCCCGGTCTGTCATCCTGAACCCTT
>Ga0299912_10000767_pt1 | contig 26218 bp, 12 predicted proteins | sample RVTome_2_FD_207667 | JGI IMG/M metagenome (GOLD analysis project Ga0299912, IMG submission 207667) | Soil microbial communities from uranium-contaminated site in the Upper Colorado River Basin, Wyoming, United States - RVT95D214 (version 2) ... | reverse complement strand
CCAAAAGGGATTAATCTGCGATTATATAGCAAGATTGAGCTGGCTTTTTGTTTATTTTTTACAGGAACTTTTCAGGGCTATATCGGTCTAAAACAGGAGAAAAGCGTGCTGCCAGAGACAGCAAATATCAGTATTGATGATACCATATTAGTTCAGCAGTTCCGGCAGGGCAATTCTGCGGCGATGGAGCGGCTGATACTCAAGTATCAGAATCGCATATACAACGTAATATTAAAAATATGTGCAAACACCGATGACGCTGCGGAACTTACGCAGGAGACGTTTGTCAAAGTAATAGAGAACATAGAGCAGTTCCAGGGCAGGAGCAGCTTTTACACCTGGGTATTCAGAATTTCCGTTAATCTGACCTTGAATTACTGCCAGAAACGCGTAAAGCTTGCGTTTAGGTCGCTGGATGCCGAGCTGGACGAGCAAAAAGGACCGGTAACACAGCAATTGAAAGACTTGTTGAGCGATGATAGCTGCCCCGAGCCGGCAGTAATCGCTCAGAACAAGGAATTGTGCGAAATAGCCAGAAAATCATTGATGAAATTAGACGATGACCAAAGAGCAGTGGTTATCTTACGGGATATTGAAGGTATGAATTATGCTCAGATTGCGGAAGTTCTTGATATCGAGTTAGGCACAGTCAGAAGCCGGCTCAGCAGGGCCAGAGGCAATTTGAGAGAAATCTTGGAGTCCCTGACAAAATGAAAAAGGACCTGAATATCGACGAACTGTTAAACGGCTTCATCGACGGCGAGCTGACAGAAAGACAAAAAACCGAGGTTCAAAGACTAATAACACATGATGCTAAAATTGCACAACGTTTGAGGCAACTGCAAAAATGCAGGATGTTAGTCGCTTCTTTGCCTTTTGAGCAAGCTCCAGAAGATATGGTCGAGCAGGTAAAAGTTTCATTAGAAAGAAAGACCTTATTGACAGGGCAACTAATAACATTTGACGAACGCAAAGGCGCCAGGCAATTAATGTTCCGCAAGGTATTGGCTGCCGCTGCAATGATAGGGCTTGTAGCTGTTTTAGCGTCTGTAATCTACACAATTGTAACACCCGAATCTGCCAAACCAGCGATAGGATTTAAGGGTCGGCTCGAATTGAAAACAAACAACCTTCTTGCCGCTGACATGGTTATCGATAAAGCGATTAAGGATAATGCCCTTGCAGATTCCGTCACTCTAAAACGTCAGCGAGACAAGAACATATATACTCTTGTTTGCAGCAGGGACAACCTAAGTTCATTATTAGCCAATTTGGAAAATTCCTGGGAAAAATTCAATTCTGCCACGTTATTTGTGGAAACTAAAACGCAGAATAAGCAAGTCGTTATTGACGATGTCAACGTCAAGCAGATAGTCGATTTAATAACCCCTCCAAAACCGCAGTTGACGGGGGAGGAAAAAATATCCATAGAGCAGCCAACTCAAGCACAGGTTGAGAAAAAAGTGCATTTATCTATTGTTGTCACAGGCAACAAAACCGATAACTGACAATATTAGCCCATCTTTTACTGTCATCTCTTCAACAATCTCTAAAGGGAAGCCGTAGTTTTTGGCTTTAATAGCAAATAAATGAATTGCTATTTACTTGCCTTTTCGGCAATTCTACAGCCAAAAATAGGGATATGAAAAAATATTTGAAAAATATTATTTTATTTCTTGACAGATTCGACATATGTCGAATATATTCTAATATAGTAGAATTAAGGAGACAAAGATATGCCTAAGTCAAAAAAGGTCAAAAAGCCAGGCCGGCTAAAATCGGCTGTAGAACTAACCGAAGCTGAATGGGAGATAATGAAAATCCTCTGGGAAAAAGAGCCCTGTTCCGCTGGAACCGTCCAGGAAACATTAGCCAAAAGCAGGAATTGGGCCTACAGCACTGTAAAGACCACGATGGACCGTATGGTGGAAAAAGGATTTCTAAAAATTGAAAGAATCCGCAACCTGCAGCTTTTTCGCTGCTGCATAAGTCAAGTGGATGCCAAACGAGGTGAATTTCGTAAGATGCTCAAGCGCGCTTTTGATGGCGCTCTTACCCCGATGATGCAGTTCCTGATTGAACACGAAGGACTTTCAAAAGAGCAGGCATCACAATTGCGCAGACTCGTAAATAAAACTAAAACCAAAAAAACTTAAAAATAATACACGGGAGAGAAAAAATGGAACAGGTAATTAATAATTTAGTGATAAATCTAAATAGTATTGGACGTGGATTTTGTGATTACGCCGGCAATATGTTCGTCCAGTCCAGCTTGTTGATTATCCTGCTATTGATTATTGATTTTCTTCTGCGAAAGCGCGTTCGGGCAGTGTTTCGGTATTGTGCATGGATGCTGGTATTTGTCAAGCTCATCCTGCCCCCGTCGCTTTGCTTGCCGACCGGAATTGGCTACTGGTGCGGCGGTATTCTATCTTCCGAGCAGACAATTTCAAAACCCATATCTAATACGCCTTCTGTTGAACCTTTTAAGCCGATTATGCCTGAACAAATCGAGATAAGTGCCAAATCTCCTAAAGCGGGACCTGTGCAACCTATTCCTGAGGTTTCTGCTTCGGCCCCAACTGCCGTTTCAAATCTGCCATCTCTTACCTGGCAGGGGATAGTTTTTCTTATCTGGCTTGTGGGTGTGCTCGTATTTTCTGCTTTACTTATTCAACGATTGTTCTTTGTTAGGTCGCTATTGCTTCAAAGTAAACCTGCAAAAGGCCGATTATTAGACACGCTGAATCAGTGCAGCCGACAGGTTGGTATTAGCCGAAGTATCGAATTAAAATTATCAAACACTCTGCAAAGTCCTGCAGTCTGTGGACTTGCCAAACCGGTCATCTTAATGCCATCCTCTCTTTTGGAAAAATTAACAAGTGATAAATTAAGGGCGGTTCTAATCCACGAGCTGGCCCATATAAAAAGAGGTGATTTGTGGGTCAATCTCGCACAGACCGTTCTGCAAATCATATATTTTTACAATCCATTCGTCTGGCTGGCGAACGCAGTGGTCCGCAGGATTCGCGAACAAGCCGTTGATGAGATGGTTCTTGTCGCCCTCGGAGCAGAGGCTGAAAGTTATAGCAACACTTTAATTGATATTGCTGAGATGGTGTTCTGGAGAGCAAATTTAAGTCTGCGCCTTATCGGCGTAGCCGAATCGAAAAAGGCGCTGCACAGGAGGATAAAGCATATGTTAACTCGGCCGATACCAAAAACTGCAAAACTCGGATTTCTTGGGCTGTTGGTCGTCGCAATTTTAGCCGCAGTCCTATTGCCAATGGCAGCAGCAGCAACTGAAGATAATAAAAAGGAAGAGTCAAGCTTTACAGCAACGCTACCCAACGGTGTTACAGTTGAGCTGGTCGGTATTTGTGAACATCCAAGCGCTGGTAAACAATGGTGGCGGCCAGATGGAAGTGTGCTTGAGAGGGCACCGTATGAAAAATCAGATTCGAGTATTACACCAATGACGGGTCGAAAGGCACGGGAAATAGCTATCTCAATCGAAGATTTTGACAATGATATCGGATTTCGATATGAGATTGAAGGTGTACAAAACAGTGCCTCATCCGGATCTGGTGATCAAAAGACGTATTGCATTGTTTTTGATCAAGCAGAAGGAAACAACAAAACAGATATCAGTGTTGGTATTGCAGCTGGGCAATGGGAAACGGTAATGACGCAAGAACCTAATTTCGAGGGCGTACATTCATATAACGAAGTAATCTGGCACGGGCCGGGAGAAAAGGAAGGCAAGACGGTTCTGCATACTGCGCATACTATGGTCGATAAGAATACATGTGTTATTGTGGTTGACCATTCAGGCAAAGAACATATTGGTAGTTCTAACAGTGCGATGAAAAAAGGGCTTGAGAGTGTGCAGACTACTTTCAGTCTGCCGCTGTCGCAGATAAAGGAATTTAAGTTCCAGACCCGGCCGTATCAATGGGTTATATTCAAAAATGTCTCGCTTAAGCCAGACGTGAAAACCAATGTGCAGGTCGAGGCCAAGCAAAATATTGCAAAACAGAAAGAGGAAGAACCTCAGCAAGAAAAATGGCAGCGATGGACTGAAGAAATGCAATTGTGGGGTCAGCGGATGCAAAAGTGGGAAAAAGACAAGACTCAGCCACAGCCGCCAATGCCAAAAATGCCTGTAATGCCACCAATACCTGTATCTCCACCTGAGACTATGCCGGCCCCGGATGTCAATGATAGCGCCACATTGTCCGCAATACTGGGAAAAGTGCTGCCTGAGATGCTGAATGAAATGATGCCGAAAGTGATGGGTGGTGTCAATGACTTAAAGATACTTGAGGAGGAAAAGGATCTTTTGGAGAAAGAAATAGGAAAGGTCAAGACCGAGGCCAATCAACTTCAAGGACAAAATGCATCCAAAAAAGAGAAAGAGGCGGTCGAACGCAAAATCGAGTCGCTGCAATATCGGCTGGATGTAACAAATAAAAAACTTGAAGAACAAACGGAACTTTTCGAAAAAGATATGGAACAGTGGGGCGAGCAGTTTGGAAAGCGGATGGAACAATGGGGTGAGCAGTTTGGCAAACAGATGGAGGGCTGGGGCGAGCAGTTCGGCAAACAACTCGAAGAGCAAATACAGCAATGGGTAGAACAATTTGTGAAAAAGATGATGAGCACAGAGTTTTCAGATAAACTGGCCGTGATTGAGAAAGAATTTTCAGCAAGTATTGGGGCTATCGATGTTGCTATCGAGGATTTCAAGATTAAACCTTATCCTGAAGGAGGCCTTTATTCTGTTATCGTTTCGATTCGCAATAAAGGCAGTAGGGCCAGTCCTGCATTTGGCGTCTATTTCTATCGCGGCGACCCTGACAAGGTAAAGCCAATGACGCACGGTGCAGGCCCAATTAAGCCAGGTGACATCTGGAATGAAGCGTCTATGCCTTTTGCCCTGAAAGAAGGCGTAAATGATATGGTCGTGGCCATCGACCCGGAAAACGCTATCGCTGAATCGGATGAGACAAACAACCGTGCATCAATGACGATTATCATCAAGGATGGAAACATAGTCGAACAGTCAGTGAAATTTGAATCAACACCTGATAAAGGTGCTAAAGTTGAAGCTGAAGAACGTTGATTAAAGGATAAAAGAGCTTGAAAAATAGCGGCTTTATGCTGGTTTATTTTTGGCTTTTGCGTCAGGTTTGGTTTTTTCGCTGGGTTTTGAATCTTTGCTTTCGGCAGTTGTTTTCTTCGCGGAGGTAAATTCTTTCTCTTTTTTCTCCGCCTCTTTATAGCCTTCGCTTCTGTAATCGGTTTGATAGAAGCCGGAGCCCTTGAATATAACACCTGCTCCGGTCCCAATGAGCCGTTTCACGTGAGCTTTACCGCACTTGGGGCACTTTCGCAACGGCCTTGCAGTTATACTTTGAAACTTCTCAAATTCAAATCCACAATTTTTGCATAAATACTGATAAGTCGGCATTATTAATTGTTTATTTTCTATTGATTATTGATTGTTTTCTCTTTCCAGCTTTTGTTCGTCAGGTTCCTGCTTAACTTCTTCTGTCTTCTGTGCTTTTGTTTCAGATATTAGCTTATTAACAATTACTCTACATGGCCGAATGACTCGACCATTTAGCGTATATCCTTTCTGAAATTCTTCGAGCACGATATTGTCATCTCTATCCGGCTCGGCTTTTTGCAATATGGCCTCGTGTAAAGTCGGGTCGAACTTCACACCAAGTGCCTTTATCTGCTCAACACCATGTAACTTTAAGATATCAAGTATCTGGTTATAAATTATCTGAACACCTTCAATAAATACATTAACGTTTTCAGCCGAATGTGAATTCTTATCCTGAACAAGGTTGAAGGATTGCAGGGTATGCTCAAAATTATCAAGCACAGGCAGCAATGTTCTTATTATCGTTTCCCTCTCATAAGCAATTGTATCAGAAATCTGCTTTGTGACGCGCTTTTGGTAATTTGCATAATCTGCGCTGACCCGCTGTAACTTTTCAAAAACTTCGTCCCTCTCTTTTTGTAATTCGCTTAACTTTTGCTGTAGTTCTTTAAGCTCGTCTGTTTCGGGTCTTTCTGTCTTTTTTTTCTTCATTTTTTCTTCGGTATCAATCCTTCGACTCGGCTTTGCCTCGCTCAGGACAGGTCTGTGTTAATCCGCCAGACGCATGGCGGATTAATCCGTGTCTAAAAAACCACTTATCTTGAGTTACCAAAATGTTTTTTCAGTTTCTCGAAAAAGCTTGCGGATTGTGGCGAAACTCTTTTATTTTCGGTTTTAGCAAATTCTCTAAGCAGCTCTTGTTGTTCTGCACTTAATCTTGTGGGTGTTTCTATTATTATTTGCACAAGCTGGTCTCCGATTCGTCCTGTCCGGATATCCAGCAGACCCTGGTCTTTTATCCTGAAGACACTTCCATATTGGGTTCCAGCGGGAATCTTCAACTGTCTGGCGCCGTTTAAGCTTGGCACATCAATAGTCGCCCCCAAAGCTGCCTGTGTAAAACTTATAGGCACAACGGCAATCAGGTTATTACCATCACGATGAAGAAATTCGTGCGGCTTTATTCTAACGTAGCAATACAAGTCACCTCTCGGTCCGCCATCTCGGCCTGGTTCTCCTTCGCTGGCGACTCTTATACCTTGTCCTTCGTGAACACCTCGTGGTATCTTGATGCTGACGATTCTTTTTTTAGGTGTTTTGCCGGTTCCTTTGCACTTCTTGCAAGGATTAGTAATCATTTCTCCGGTGCCTCTACACTGAGGACAGGTTGAGACCATCTGAAAAAAGCCGCCCCCTCTTGTGACCCGGCCGGTGCCAGCACAAGTTGAGCACCGTGCAGGTGTTGTCCCCTTGGCGCTGCCACTGCCGTTACATTCCGGACAAATATCCTGACGGGTGAATTCGATTGTTTTTTCAGTGCCTTTTGCAACATCATCAAGCGTTAGTTCCACAGAGGTCTCTAAATCATATCCTCGGCTTGGGCCAGCCCGTCTGGCTTTTCTACTTCGTGCCCCGAAAATATCGCTAAATAAATCATCAAACCCGAAGATATCTTCAAATATGCTGCCGATATCCTGCCACTTCATGTGTGAATAGTCGCGCATACCTATTCCGCGAAGACCTTCGTGTCCGAACTGGTCATAACGCTGGCGTTTTTCAGGGTCGCTTAAGACCTCATAGGCCTCGGCACATTCTTTGAACTTCGCTTCTGCTTCTTTGTTATCCGGATTTTTATCCGGATGATACTTCATCGCCATACGGCGGTATGCGCGCTTAATCTCATCGGCGGAGGCGTTTTTTCCAACCCCCAGAACTTCATAATAATCGCGTTTGGCCATTGTCTTGTTTTCAGTCACTCGTGACTCGGCTTAACAAAGCACTGCTCACCAAGTTTACCTTACAGAACCAGGTATTGGCTCTTCGTCTTTATCTTTATCCTTCAACTCCGTTACTAACACATGAGTAGTCAACATCAGCCCTGCCACGGATGCAGCCATTTCCAGTGCCGTCCTGGCAACCTTTGCCGGGTCGATGATTCCAGCTTTGAACATATCGACAAACTCGCCGGTATTGGCATCGTAGCCGACGTTTTCCTGTTTTTCGAGCTTCTCCAAAAGTTGAGCAACGACCACGTCACCCTGCTCACCGGAATTTTCCACTATCTGCTGTGTCGGTGCTTTAAGCGCCTTGCTTACAATATCAAAACCAATTTTTTCATCGCCTTTTGCCTTTGCCCTGGCTTTTTCCACCTCACTGATAGCACGCAGGAAAACTATGCCGCCGCCTGCTACCACACCTTCTTCAGCCGCTGCTCTTGTGGCGTGCAGCGCATCTTCCAGCAGGTCTTTGCGCTCCTTCATTTCTGTTTCGGTTGCTGCGCCGGCCTTTATAACAGCTACTCCGCCGGTTAGTTTTGCCAGGCGTTCCTGCAGTTTTTCGCGGTCGTAGTTGCTGGTTGTCTTTTCGATTTGATTACGTATCTGGTCGCAACGAGCATCAATATCTTTCTTTTTGCCGGCCCCTTCGATTATTGTAGTTGTGTCCTTGGTCACAACGACCTTCTTGGCCTGGCCCAATTGGGAAAGCTCGATACTTTCGAGTTTGATACCCAAATCTTCGGAGATTACCTGCCCGCCGATTGAAACTGCTATATCGGACAGCATCGCTTTCCTGCGGTCTCCAAAGCCGGGTGCTTTTACGGCACAGCATTTCAACACACCCTGCAGACGGTTTATTACCAGTGCCGCCAGTGCTTCACCTTCGACATCTTCTGCAATTATCAATATCGGCCTCGCAACCTGAGCTACTTTTTCCAGCAACGGCACAATCTCGCGAATATTTGATATCTTCTTTTCGTGCAGCATAATATAAACATCTTCAAAAATAGCTTCCTGAGTCTCAGCTTTAGTCATAAAGTAAGGCGATATATAACCCTTGTCGAACTGCATACCTTCGACAACTTCAAGCTCATTTTGCATTGCCTTGCCTTCTTCGACCTCAATAACGCCTTCCCTGCCAACCTTATCCATTGCATCGGCCAGAATTTCACCGACTAATGGGTCATTGTTTGCGCTTATAGTTGCTACTTTTGCAATATCGCTATGGCCCTTCACCGGAACGCTGACCGATTTGATAAACTTCGCGACAACTTCAGCGGCCTTGTTGATTCCTCGCTGAATGGCCATTGGATTTACACCTGCGGTTACATATTTTACACCCTCGAAATAAATCGCTTCCGCCAGGACTGTTGATGTCGTAGTGCCGTCGCCCACAATGTCAGATGTTTTACTTGCGGCCTCATTGACCATCTTTGCACCCATATTCTTAAACGGTTCGGGCAACTCAATCTCTTTGCTGACCGAGACGCCGTCCTTAGTTACCTTTGGCGAGCCCCAGCTTTTGTGCAGAATGACATTTTTGCCGGTCGGCCCAAGTGTCACTTTGACCGCATCAGCTAACTGTGCCAAACCCTCTTTGAGATGTGTTCGTGCAACATCATCAAACATTAATTGCTTTGCCATTTCCTATCACCTCTTAAATCTTGTTTATTAAAAAACAATGAACAATGAACAAATCTACTTCTCCACAATTCCGAGAATATCATCTTCTCGCAGAATTACGTATTTTTCACCATCGATTTCGACATCGCTGCCGATGTATTTTGCGTATATAACCTCGTCATTTTTCTTTACAGACATCTTGTTTCGTTTGCCGTCATCGAGCAGCTTACCCGGCCCAACAGCAACGATTTTTCCAATCTGCGGTTTTTCTTTTGCGGTATCGGGCAGAATAATACCACCGGTTGTTTTCTCTTCCGCCTCTGATTGTTTTATTACAACTCTATCATCCAAAGGTCTAAGTTTCATATCTCATTCCTTTTCCAAATCAATTTTTATTCTTTGTTTCACTTCTCACTTTTTTTTATTTCTTATTTTCTTTTAATTTCCAGCACAATAACGGTATTGATTTTGTCAGGTGCTTCTTTTGGTACGGTAATAACCTTGTCTTTACCTTTACGCCTGACGGCCAGTTCTGAGCGTTCTTTGTCGGCCAGCAGGTATGCTTTTGTGACTTTGTCTTTCAGGCGTGGCACCTGTAGTCTTCCATCTTTCGGCCAGTCAAATACATGCAGATACAACTTACCCGGCTTTGCTGTGCATCGTCCCCAGGGTAATTCACCAAGCGGGCTTGCAGTAGTGCCGTAGATGCTTTCGCCATTAACCCTCATCCATTCACCTATAGCTGCCAAACGCTCGACACTCGGAGCAGGTATAAGACCTTCTGAAGTTGGACCAACATTCAGCAGGAAATTACCGCCTTTGCTGGCAATATCCGCCAGTTTGTGAAGCAAATCCTCAGCCGATTTCCAGTTGTCATCATAAGATTTATACCCCCAGGTGTCGTTCATAGTCATGCAGGTCTCCCAGTTAACGCCGGGCAGACCCGTTGCGGGTATCCGCTGCTCTGGAGTCCCGAAGTCTCCTGCAAACTCATCAGCTTTGCTCGAAGGACGCATTCCTTTACGGCCTTTACCGACGCGGTTGTTAATAATAATATCCGGCTGAAGGCCGCGGACATAATTGTACATATCCCTGCCCATTGGCTCGGTCCAATCCTTTACCCATTCACCGTCAAACCAGAGAACGCCAAGCGGGCCATAATTTATTACCAGTTCCTTAATCTGCGGCTTTAAATAGGTCTCGACATATCGGGAAAAATTAGGATTTGTTTGCTTACCATCATCATATTTCGGGTAAAAGGGCGCCTGTGCATCAGGATTATGCCAATCCATTATCGAGTGATAAAAACACAGCCGAACGCCTTCTTTTCTGCACGCTTCAGATAACTCTTTGAGTATATCTCGCTTAAACGGCGTAGCATCCATTATGTCGTAGTCTGTTACCTTTGAATCCCACAGGCAAAAACCATCGTGGTGCTTCGATGTGATGACGATATACTTCATTCCGGCGTCTTTGGCGATTCGCACCCACTGGTCGGCATTAAAACTTACCGGATTAAACTGTTCTGCGAGCTTTTCGTATTCGGCCACTGGTATTTGGGCTTTTTCCATAATCCACTCGCCAAGGCGCGGTATTTTGTTGCCGTTCCACTCACCAGCCGGTATTGCGTAAAGACCCCAGTGAATAAACATCCCCAATCTTGCCTCACGCCACCATTCCATCCGTTCATCCTTGAGAAGCACTGGTTCGACTCTGCTCACCATTTTCTGTTTTGCCTTTTCTGAATCCAAGCCGGAGGTTTTGGCCTCTTTCCGTGCGCAACTGGTGGTTAACAAAACACACATCGCAGCAATTACGGTTAGCACGTTTCGGCTGTTCCAATACTTACAAATGTAGTCATAAGAGCGGATTGCTGTTTTACTCATCGCTTTTGCTTCCTTGTCCGAGTTAAGATACCGGCTTCGGATGGCTGGCATTACATATCCATATCTTCACCGTAACCACCATATCCGCCACCGCCATAGCCGCCACCAGGCCCATGAGGTAATTCCTCCTTTTCCTTTGGCTTTTCGGTAACAAGGCAACCGGTGGTCAGTAATAAGCCGGCTATGCTTACCGCATTTTGCAGGGCAATCCGCGTTACCTTAGCAGGGTCAATAACACCAGCTTCAACCAGGTCCTCATATTTATCTGTATCAGCATTGTAGCCGAAGCCACCTTTGCCTTCTGAGACCCTGTTTACTACGAGATTCGGCGTAGCTCCTGCGTTGGCTGCGATATAGTAGCAGGGCATTTTCAGCGCTTTTGCCAAGATATCGGCCCCGGTTTGCTCATCTCCTTCGAGCTTGAGTTTCTCAACCGCATCCATACAACGGATTAGCGCCACGCCTCCGCCGGGGACGATTCCTTCTTCAATAGCTGCCTTGGTGGCATGCAGTGCATCTTCAATGCGAGCTTTTCTTTCTTTCATCTCCGCTTCACTTGCTGCACCGACATTGATTTGAGCAACGCCACCGGTCAGCTTGGCTAAGCGTTCCTGGAGCTTCTCACGGTCATAATCGCTGGTTGTGGTTTCTATCTCGTCTTTTATCTGTTTTATTCTACCGTTGATGGCTTGCTGACTGCCGGCACCTTCAACGATGATTGTATTGTCATTGTCGATGGTTACCTTTTTTGCCTGGCCGAGCTGCCTGACACTGATGCTTTCCATATCGACTCCAAGGTCTTTGAAAATCGGCTCTGCGCCCGTTAAAATTGCAATGTCCTCCAGCATTGCTTTTCTGCGGTCGCCGTAACCCGGTGCCTTTACCGCTGCGCATTGTAGAATGCCTTTTAGCTTGTTGACCACAAGCGTTGCCAACGCCTCGCTCTCTACATCTTCTGCAATAATCAGCAGGGGTCTTTTGCTTTTGGCGACCTTCTCAAGCAATGGCACGAGCTTGGCAACATTGCTGATTTTCTCCTCGTGGACAAGTATATATGGCTTTTCCAGGACACAGACCATATTCTCAGGGTCGGTTACAAAATGCGGCGAAAGATAGCCGCGGTCAAACTGCATTCCCTCCACAAATTCGACTGTTGTTGCAAAGCTCTTGCCTTCCTCGACGGTAATAACACCGTCTTTACCGACTCGCTGAAAGGCATCAGCCATAATCTTTCCTATCTCTGCATCATTATTAGCCGATACCGAGGCGATATTTGTTATATCAGCGGGCTTGGTAATGTCGATTGGCTTTGCCAACGAGGCAAGCTTGTCGATTACGGCTTTGGCGGCTATTTGCATACCGCGGGCCAGTGCCATAGCATCTGCACCTGCTGCAAGGTTCCTGTAGGCCTCTTTGAAGATGGCTTCCGTAAGGACAGTAGCTGTTGTGGTGCCGTCACCGGCAATTTTCGAGGTCTTGCTTGCCGCTTCTTTTACCAGTTTTGCACCGAGATTCTCGTTTTTATCGATAAGCTCAATTTCCTCTGCAACGGTTACGCCATCCTTCGTTACGGTTGGTCCGCCCCAACCCTTATCAAGAATTGCATTTCGGCCTCTCGGACCGAGGGTTGGTTTTACGGCGGCTGCGAGTTTTTCCACGCCAGCTAATAGTTTAGCTCTGGCGTCAGCTTCAAATGCTAATTGTTTTACTGCCATAATTGCTTGCCTCCTATAAAATTGGATAAATCAGCCAGACGTAAGGCGGATAAATCACTATTCTTTTGCCATTAACACACTTACAAACGTCTTTCGCATCCATTTTCTGTCTTCAACTTCAATAAATCAATAATTTATACCAGATATGCAAAGATTATGCCAGCTTTTATAGAGCAGGTGGGCCATATTGCACAAATTGTCGTAAGTATTTTATTCACAAGCAACTAACCTCAGTAAAATTTGCATCGAGCACAATTTCTGTAGATTGTTAAAGCCAATAAAATGCCAATCTTGGCATAAAGAACGGGGATTAAGGCGTCAAGATGGCAGGCAAGCACGAAATAACGCTATTATTGTTTTTTTATCTTGATATCGGGGCGGAGCAGATAATTGGGGGTCAGCAGCAGGGCGTTTTCGAATTGGTTGGCAAGGGCCAATTGCCAGCCGAGATGGTGGACATTCGAGGCACGCGGACTCCAAAACTCCTCATCAAAAAAACAAACGCCTTCGGCCTTGAACCTGTCCTTATGATATACCAGGCCATCGCCGAGCAGCCATACGGGCTTTTCCTTGCAGGCAAATTTCTCCAAAAATTCATCAGCGGTCATCAAGGAATCTGGAACGATTTTGTTCCATCGACCACTATCTGCCACCAAGGCACTAAGACACGAATTCTTGCCATTAAGTCCAAACGATACCACGTCTTTTTTATATTTAATACTAAGTTCTTTACTTTGTGACCTTGCGTCTTCATGGCAAAAACCTTTTTGCTTTTGATATACGGCGATATAGAATTGGCCACGTTTGGCATCAAGGATGGGAGCGATTAGCTCGATTCTCGATGCTTGATGCTCGTCACTCATAGAGTTGAGGTTGATTACATTAGAGGCAATGACGTCGAGGGTATCGACAGAAATTATCTTTGCTGAGTTGGCCAGGTGCATTGATTTTGCTAAAGTAACAGCAATTCTCAACCCTGTGAAACTGCCTGGGCCAATAGAAATATAAACCTGCTCAATGTCCTGTGGTTTTCGGCCAATACGGTCGAGCAGGGTGCAAATGGCAGGAAAAAGTTCAGCGCTGTGTCTCATTTGGCCTGAAAAAGTAACCTCAGCTTTTATTAGCGGGCCAATTGCTATTGCAACAGAGCCCACTCTACTGGAGGTCTCAACAGCTAATATCAAGGATTTTTCCATTATAATCTTGATTTTTGGTTATGACTTCCTAATGTCTAACGATTTGTTCAAAAGCCGTTTTAAGCCCACAAAAAACCCATTTTTTAAATGGTAAATTTTCCCCCAGATTTCCCAAGTTTTTCAATTTGCCGAAACTATAATTTAGATATTATCGGGCAAGTATTGATAAATCAAATTTTTCCTTGCAAATTTCTTTTTTTTAGTATAAACTTAGTTTATAATTAGTAGCAATTTATTTTGAAACTGGAGGTTGTAAATATAAAACAATTTGGTGTGAAAAGCTTCCAGAGGAGGCATTTTTTGGGGCAGGAGGTTAATTTTGAACAAGTCAAACTTTTTTACTAAATCTGCTGTCAGAAGGTCTTTGTTGCTGGCACTGGCATCGATTCTGCTTTTGGCAGTATTCATAACGGAAGTAACTCAATCTCAGACAAGAGACACCGACACATACATAGCATACAATAAAATAGCTAAAGACTGGATTCAGAAGGGGACGGACCAGTACACTAAAGGTCTTTTCGATGAGGCACAAAAATCTCTATCGCAGGCCCAGAACTACGATAAGTATTTGAGCAATGCTGAGCGTAAACAATTAAACGAGCTTCTGGAAAAAACTCGCGTAGCCGCATTTGAGAAAAACCGTGTCTCAGAGGCATACAAGCAGGTTGCCGAATTAATCAAACAAGATAAGCTGGCAGAGGCAAAAGCACATCTTGAAAGAATTAAAGGTTATACATCCTTGAGCGAAGATGAGCAGGCACAAATCACAGAAGCGATTAAGAAAATAGATAGTCGAATCAAAACCAAAGAACCTCCTGAAAAAGTCAAAGACATAACGGCTCTGACTAAAGAAGAAAGGGTAAAGCCCACAGAAACGCCAAAGAAAATAGGCGAACAGCAAAAATTGCAGGAGAAAGAAGTTGCTGACCTTTACTATCGCAGCATTGGATTATATCGCGCCGGTCAATTAGAAAAGGCCCGTGAAGGTTTCGTTAGAGTTGCGAACAGCGGCCTTATTCCGGAATCGATGGTGAAGACAATCGAAGAACATGTGAAGAAAATAGACGAGACCTTGGCCCGGAAAACCAAGACAGGGATTGCCTCAACAGGGACTGGTATGCAATCTAAAACTACCAGGCCAAAGTTTATTGTTCCAAAGCCATCTTCACCGCTTACGATAGCCGAGCCGGAAGTTGTTGAGCCACTTACAAGCGAAGGCAGCTACATCGAAGTGGTTAACCGTAAAAGAAATATCCTGCAAAGCCACACCAGAGCCGTTGTCAATGATGCTATAGCTAAAGCTCAAAATTATGTAAGCCAGGGTGAATTTGATAAGGCGCAAGAAATTGTTGCATCGGCTGAACTCACCGTAAACAAAAACCAGATGTATCTCGGAGACGAACTTTACAAACAATGCAGTGATATGTTGAAACAACTCAGCGAAAAAATAGAAGAGTCAACGGGCGAAAGGGCCACGCAAAACGAACAAGAGAAACGAGAAGCAGCTATTGAAGCACAGCGTCAGTTTAGAGAACAGATGGAAATCGAGAAAGAGGAAAGAATAAAAACGCTGATGGAAAACGCTCGGGCTTATCAAAAACAGCAGCGTTACAAAGCCGCACTTGGAGCACTGGAAAGTCTGCTTGCGATAGACCCACAAAACAACGATGCGCTGGTATTAAAGGATACACTGGAAGATACGATTTACTTCAAGGAACAATCAGAGATTAAGAAAGAGGGTGACAAACAGAGAGCAGATATGCTGCTAAAAACCGATGAGTCCGGAGTTCCATATTCTGAAGAGTTAAGGTACCCCAAAGACTGGAAAGAGATTGTAGCAAAACCAACACGGCAACCGGATGAGCCAATCGGACTTGACCCGGCTGACGTGTTAGTTTATGAGCAATTAGACACCGTTGTTGACCTTTCATCATTGACATCAACAACACCTTTTAGTGATGCGATAGACATAATCAAGAAGTCCGTTGAGCCACCATTGAAGATAGTTGTGCTGTGGCGAGACCTGTCTGAAAAAGCTGAGATTTACCAAAGCACGGAAATCAATATGGATGGTCTGCCGACAATTCGTCTGGTCACGGGATTGGAGAATTTGTTAAAAGCGGTTTCAGGAGGATTTGCAGAACTTGGCTACGTCGTCGAGAACGGCGTAATTACTATAGCAACGTTAGGATCACTTCCAAGCAAACTTGAGACCCGTGTTTACGACATTACTGATTTGCTTGGCGAGCCAGCCAACTTCATGCAAATGCCAATGATGATAGGTACGGGCTATGGTGGCGGCGGCGGTGGCGGCTATGGCGGTGGCGGTATGGGAGGATATGGCGGTGGCAGTACGGGAGGCTATGGCGGTGGCGGCTATGGCGGTGGCAGTACGGGAGGCTATGGTGGCGGTGGCTATGGCGGTGGTGGCGGTGGCTATGGCGGTGGCGGCGGTGGCTATGGCGGTGGCGGTGGCGGCTATGGCGGTGGCGGTTACGGTGGTGGCGGTATGGGAGGCTATGGTGGCGGAGGCTCTGGTGGTTATGGCGGTGGCGGCTACGGCGGTGGCGGCTATGGCGGTGGCGGCTACGGTGGTGGTGGCTATGGTATGGGAGGTGGCGGAGGTTTTATGGGTGCTCTCCGAGCAGATGATCTGGTCATGCTCATTCAAGATACCATTGAACCGGATAGCTGGTATGATATCGGCACAGGAGAAGGAACTATAACACCTTATCCACGTCAACAACCTAAGAAGCTTGCTGTTCTGCAAACACGCGAGGTTCATAAAAAAATCGAAAAACTGCTCAAAGAGATGCGTAAGGCGCTTGGATATCAGGTTTCCATCGAGGCCAGATTCCTGGTGGTAAGCGAGAATTTCCTTGAAGATATCGGCCTGGATGTCGATTTCGATTATAATGCTGGCGGCAAGTGGGGTTTATTTAATTTCTCACAGAGTTCCGACATTGCCACTACACCGGACGTTTCAACAAAGATTCCAGGGAGTTTAGGTGGTATCTCGCCGGCTATTTCAATGATAGGAGGTTATGGTTCCTCACTTGATGATTTACAGGTTCAGCTTATTCTGAGGGCGACTCAGGCCCGCACAGATGCAAAGACCTTGACTGCCCCGAAAATTACTGTTCTCAGTGGAGAATCAGCCGTTTTTCAGATTCAAAGTCAAGTCTCATATGCTCTGCCGCCTGATGTTATACGAAGCGTCAGTCGCGGCTACTACGCCGGCGGCGGCACCGAAGAGTTAGGGATACAACAGAATGTGTTCTACGTACCAATCGGTACTATACTGAACATTACTCCCATTATTACTCCGGATAAGAAAAATGTCCTGCTGAATGTAGTAACTCAAATGCAGGATTTACTCAGAATGCAGAAACATACAGTTGCAGCCATTGTGGGCACAGCTGAACAATCTCAAATTGTTGATTATCCCGTGGTTGTCCCTGAAACGGAAACATCGCAGGTTATGACGCGTGTGAGCGTGCCGGATGGAGGGACATTACTATTGGGTGGTCAAAAAATAACCGTAGAGGTTGATAAAGAAGCAGGGGTGCCGGTGTTAAGTAAGATACCTATTATTGGAAGGGCATTTAGTAATCGCAGCACAATCAAGGACCAAAAGATATTACTAATACTGGTTAAACCAACTATCATTTTGCAGGAGGAGCGAGAAGCTGAGGCAATTGCCGCAACGGAAGGCGGGTTCTAAAATTCGGGCAATCATAAGGGTTTTGATGATTGTTTACGTAACCCTGCCTGCAAGCCCTTATATTCTTTAGCCCGATGGAGATTATGTGATGTATTGATGGTGTGAGGTCACCCAAACGCAATATAAAGCGGTCGGGGACTTTAAGAAATAATACAATAATAATTTTTTGAAGCAAAAAAAATGGAACGAAAAATTAGAAAACAACAGAGAACCTGGCGGTTGCTGATTAGCTCGTTCATTCTGCTGTCAGCAACGGGTTTTGCATTGGCGGATGATTTGACCAAGTTCTCATATTACCGTTCACTGCCAAACGGGGACACGACCTATAAACAGGGTGAGCTGATTGTGCATTTTGCCGACGTTAAACCAGGTGTTCAGCCGAAGGATGGACCTATGATAGTTGGTCCACTGACAAAACGCGCAGTAAAAGACACTATCTCGAATTTTATTATTTCCGGCTCATCTGTGGCCAAAGAATATGAACACATAATGCCCGGCCTTGCCCTTATAAAACTACCTGAAGATGTGCCCACTGTGTATGCCTTTACCAGATTCAACCGGTCGGCAAATGTTTTATATGCTGAGCCGAACTACAAATTCAAATTATTTATTATACCTGACGACCCTCGTTTCCCCGAGCAGTGGGGATTGAACAACTTTGGCCAGTTCGGCGGAAATTACGATGCAGACATTGATGCACCCGAGGCCTGGGACATCCGCACCGACAGCAATGTTGTCGTAGCAGTTATCGATACAGGTATTGATTATGCACACCCTGACCTAAGAGAAAATATGTGGATAAATCCAGGGGAGGTCAATGACCCCTGTGTTGTAACACCGGCTGACTTTAACGATGTCGATGATGATGATAATGAATATGTCGATGATATTTACGGCTACGATTTTGTGGATAATGACAGTGACCCCTGTGATGAGAATTATCACGGCACTCACGTAGCTGGAATTATCGGCGCAGTGGGTAATAACGATGAGGGTGTTGCCGGCGTCTGCTGGCGTGTTAAACTGATGGCTCTGAGAGCTTTCGATGCTGCGGGTGAAGGTTTAGAAGGCGACATTATAGAAGCTATTGACTATGCTACTAAAAGCATGAGGGTCAGTGTTATAAATGCCTCGTGGGGAAATTACGATTACTCTAATGTGCTTTATAATATTATCGCAGATGCCGATGCCGCAGGGATACTTTTTGTCGCAGCAGCAGGCAATGACGGCTATTCCTCTGCTGCGTACCCCGCAGCATACGGCCTTGATAACATCATCTCGGTAATGGCAACAAACGACCTCGATAATATGTCGGCGTTTTCCAATTATGGCTATAATGTTGATTTAGGTGCACCAGGCGAAGATATCATCAGCACTACTCCAATGGAGGAGACGGACGCTATGACAAATTTAGGGGTGGCTGCCGAATACGACTATTTAAGTGGCACGTCGATGGCGGCCCCTCATGTATCCGGTGCCTGCGCGCTATTGAAAGCAGAAAATCCCACTATGACATACCGCAAGATAAAAGCACTTATCTTCCATGGAGTGGACCCGGTTTTGCCTGGCCTGTGTCTTACCGGTGGGCGGCTTAATCTTTTCAGATCTTTGAATATGGCCCAAACCGGTACTGTCATAAATACAAGATTTCCACTAATTCCATTTCCAAGTATTCAACAAGCGATTGATTACCCCAACACCGTGAACGGAGACACCTTAGTAGCCGCTCAGGGTTACTGGTATTTTGAAACCATTAATTTCAAGGGCAAGAAAATACTATTGCGCAGCGGTGATTTATATGCTCCCTCTTACGGACCTCTCCGACCAGATATCACATATATCTCCGCCTTTGTTGATAAGTATTTCGCCCCCTACGGTTATTTCGTTCCTGTCACATTCAATCACGGTGAAGATAACGGGACTGATATGGCCGGCTTTACTGTTATCGACGGCGACAATGGTATTGAATGCAGGAACAACAGTTCACCTGAGATATCAGACTGTAATATTACCAGGAACGAGGACAGAGGTATCTATTGCTTGAACAGCTCACCTGCGATATCATACTGTAATATTACCAATAACGAGAGCAGCGGTATCTATTGCAACAACTCAGACCCGAATATTAGTGACTGCACAATCACGATGAATACAAGCCAGGGCAGCGGTGGTGGCATCTATTGCGACTATGGCTCAAACCCATCCGTTAACAACTGCTTAATCACCCAAAATATATCTGCCGGTCAAGGAGGCGGTATTTATGCAGTCGGCGGGTCAAATCCGTACATCAGAAATTGCACAATTTTCGAAAACGAAGCGGATTGGGAAGGTGGTGGTATATACTTTAATAACGTATCGCCGACAATTACCGATTCTAACATAACCGGCTGCATCTCGCATTGGGACGGCGGTGGCATCTATTGCGACAACGGCGCAAATCCAAATATTAAAAACTGCACCATAAACAACAACATGGCTTATTTCGACGGCGGCGCAATCTACTGTAACGGCTCCAGTCCGTTGATTAAAAACTGTCTTATAATTGACAATACAGTCGATAGCTGGGATTGCGGCGGTATATTCTGCTGGGATGCATCGCCTACTATTACTAATTGCACTCTCGCCGGCAATTCAAGTAATGAATTTGACGGATTGGGCGGTGCTATGTTCTGCCTGGGAACATCGAAGCCGGTAATTACAAACTGTATCTTCAGCGACAATAACGACATCGCAATTTATGAATATGAGCTTGCATCTGACCCGAATATAAGATTCAGTCTGTTTTATAACAATCCGGATGGTGATTATTATGATAAAGATAGTGGAGCCCATGGCAACTTAGATAGAGCTGACCCAACTAACTTTCTTGCAACGATGAGACACTATAACAGCGGTGATGTTCGTGACAGTAACAATATCGGCGGCAACCCGATGTTTGTGCTTGGCCGACTTGGTAATTACTATCTGAGCCAGTTTGTTGCGGGCCAGATTCTGGACGCTAATGGAGCGCCTGTTGACCCGAATGTCAATCCACAAGATGCAACCAGTCCTGCCGTGGATGCCGGCAGCGCCGCTGCAAACGTTCTCGGAATGAATATCTATTCGACCCGCACGGATAACGTAGCCGATTCGGGAAAGGTCGATATCGGTTTTCACTATAACGACCCGGAACCATCGGTTATGTATTATCTTTCTACCTACGCAACCAATGGAACAATCAGCCCTGCAAGCGGCTATTACATTCAATATAAACAAGTGCTCTTAAAAGGTGCACCTGCCGACCCGAACTATCAGCTAAAATACTGGTCGGGCACGGATAATGATTCGTCGAAGGAACTACGTAATATCGTGACAATGGATTCTGATAGATACGTTAGGGTTGTATTTGAAACTATTCTGGTTTACCTGCGTTGTCGTGTTGTCGAGGGCAATGGAACACTTGTGCCAATCTCTCCGGAACCGGTTGAAATAGTTCGTGGCCGCTACTATATATATCACCGCGGCACAGTGGTCAACCTGGCTGCTACGCCGGCTAATCCGGAACAACGCGCCAGATGGGGAGGAGATGTAGATGATGAGTTCTCATCGTTGCGTACCAATACGGTAACTATGACTAATGGGCCGTATCCCATAAAGGATTTCACGATAGACACACAAGGCAAAGATTGTAAAATAGTCGAGGTTGAGTTTTACCTGCCGCGAATTTTCAACGTTCCCGGCGACTATACAAATATTCATTCAGCTATAAATGCCGCGCAAGACGGTGACATTGTTATGCTTGCGCCGGGTGTTTACGACATATTCGAGACCCAGGTCGTTGAACCACCCTCCCCAGTAATAGGTACCGGCAACGAAATAGAGTTTATTTATATAAATGACAAGGCCATTACCATAACAAGCGTTAATCCGGATGACCCCTGCGTTGTTGCCTCAACCGTTATAACGGGAGGCAGAATTGTTATGGAGAATGTAAACCGTGGTACAGTTATTGATGGTATAACTATCAGAGACATTTATTCCTGGTCGTATGAGAATGCTGGCCCCGGAGGTGTGTGGTGGATGGAGACCGGCACTGGGTCCGGCGTTGACAGTGTTCCTGGCCTTCCTACTATGGGCGGTGGGATGATGTTGGGTGGTTCGTGGTCGTGGCACGACCCCAGGTGGTATGGATTACCTACTTATTGGCTGGGGACGGCCTCACCAACCATCAAGAACTGTGTCTTTCTTAATTGTTCTGCCCATGGCCTCTGGACGGAGAACGCCAATGGCGGTGCAGATGAACTCGGCTACGGAGGCCAGGGAGCTCCGGGGGGAAAGGCCTTAGGCGGGGCGGTTTATTGTGGCCCTGATAGCAGGCCCATCTTTATAAACTGTTCTTTTACTAATTGCTTTGCTCAAGGCGGCGATGGAAGCGACGCCGGCAGTAATCCACCCGGTCATGGCGGCGGCTGGGGCGACCCTGAAGCAGAATGGTATTGGGAGTGGGGACCTTTTGAAGATTTCTGGAAGTATAGCGGCTATGGTGGAGCGGCGTATTGTGATATCGGCAGTACACCTGAATTTGTGAATTGCACTTTTACTAACAATTATACCGTTGGCGGCTGCAGCGGCATCAGTGGTAACGACCCGCCTTATGGATGGCCAGAAAGACACTACAAAATCGATAGTTTTGGCGGGGCTGTTTACGCCGCAGCCAGCAGTTCGCCTAAGTTCACCGATTGCACCTTCACTAATAACGAAGCAGATGTCAGCGGTACCAACTGGCATGGTGGTGGAGGCGATGAAGTGCAGTCGACTATGGAAGACCCATACATCGGTTACGGTGGTGCGATAGCCTTCGAAGATGGGGCAAATCCCACATTCATTAACTGCACATTCAACGACAATCTTGCCGCCATCGGTGGAGGAATGTGGGCGACATGGGCAGACACAAACATCGTTGACTGTAATTTCACGCAGAATGCAGCATTACACGGCGGCGGTGTATATTTCATCGGCGGCTCACCCAAAATCACACAAAACAATTTCAGGGAAAATGAAGCGCTATATGACACAAGCATAATTGACCCCAATAATTTTGATATAATATACGGTGAAGGCGGCGCAATATATTGCTTTGACGGCAATGCCTTGATTGCTAACTGCAATATATTCAATAATCTCGCAGGCGGCTCAGGCGGCGGAATCTATATCTCCGGCAGCGCTAAACCGCTGGTCAAAAACTGCCTGATAACCGGCAACTCTGCAAACAGAGACGGCGGAGGAATTTCAGCCAATTGGCACTCGAAACCAAACATCAGCAACTGCACAATTACAGGCAATATGGTTACAGGAGATGGTTTTGAAAGCGGATATGGCGGCGGTTTGTACTGCTCATACAACAGCTACGTTAATATCATTAACAGCATCGTCTGGGAAAACATGGTTAACATCGGCTGTCAAGGTTCACAACTTGCCATCGCCACCGATTTCACATACGACCCAATACTATCAACAGTAAATGTCACATACAGTGACATTCAGAATGCCACAGACCCAAATGCATTCAGCGCAAGAAGAGAAGCACTCGACCTTGTCTTCTGCATAGATACAACCGGCAGTATGGACGATGATATCGCCGCCGTTAAAGCTGCAGCACGCGAAATAACCAGCGCAATATCGGATAAGATTCCTGACTTCAGGATTGCAGTAATAGATTATAAAGATTTCAATCAGCCGAATCCAGACCCGACCCTAGGTTGGTACGGGGGACCGACAGATTATCCATATAGAACTGATTTGGAGTTTACTACTGATACCAATGAGGTAATAAACGCGCTTAATTCGTTAAGTGCCTCTGGTGGTGCTGATACGCCTGAATCGGTCTATACGGCTTTGATGCACTGTATAGACCATACCTCACTCGAGGAGACACTGGCCGGGGAGTTATATGGAGCTGACCCGGATTCTAAAGGACCAGGGTCGTGGCGGCCCGGTAACGTATTGAGAGTAATTATTCTTATGGGTGATGCTCAACCACATGACCCTGAGCCCTTCACAAATTATACGCTTGGCGATGTTACTGCTGCAGCGCTCAGGGAAGAACCAAAGCGCATCATACCGCTTTTAATTGGTGGCGACCCCAATGCGGCCAGTTATTTCGGGAGCTTGGCCAGCGGAACCGGAGGCATAGTTATGCAGGCGGCTGCTGCCAGTGAAGTAGTTAATGCACTTATGCAGGCGATTGACCTGATTTCGCAAATCCCGGACCCCATTTCCATCGGCGATAACTGTGTATTTAATTGGGACCCCGACAGCCACAGTTGGGACCCCAACAGCTACAATATCGACGCTGACCCGTACTTTATTGCCGGCTATTATCTAAGTCAAATCGCTGCTGGCCAGAGTGTGAACAGCCCGTGCGTTGATAGTGGAAGTGCTAACGCAAATGCTCCTTCAATCGACCTTGATACTCACACTACCCGAACCGACAGTTTCCCTGACACCTACGACCCCAACAACCCTGATCCGAATAGTGTCATCGTCGATATGGGTTATCACTACTCGCCCTTCACAGCACCCAAGTATAAGTTAACCTTTAAAGTCAAAGATGTCAACGACCCTAACTGGCCTGTGCCTGTGATAATTGAGCCCAATATTCATGACCCAAATTATGATGGTTACTTCAACTGGTATACAACGGTCCCCCTGAGAATAGAAAGCACTTATGATGCAAACATTTATCAAGTTTTGTGGTCTGGCACCGACAATGATAGTCTAACCGGACCAACCAATACCGTAACAATGAATAGCAATAAGACCGTTACTGTCCGGCTTGTAAAGAGCAAATACGAATTGTCTATCGAAGTAGATGGTGGGAACGGTCAGCTCTCTGCGGAATGGTCGGAGGACGGAAACTCCTATACTATCGAGGCCCCCCAAACAGAGAATATCGAGTTGGATACGGTTGTCAAACTCATAGCTAAGCCCAATGAGGGCTATAGGGTCAAAAGATGGAACGGCACTGATAACGACAGCTCTCGTAGCCCAACCAATACTGTTACTATAAATTCCAACAGAACCGTTCGCGTTAAGTTTGGACGACCTGTTACCATAACTGTTCCCGGTAATTATCCGACAATCCAGGAAGCGATTTCTGCGGCCGAAGAGGGCGATACAATCGTGGTTTATGGGGGAACCTACGAAGGCGATATTAACTTACAAGGTAAAGAAATCACAGTGGTGAGTGCCAACCCCGACGACCCTAATGTCGTTGCCGCCACAATTATCGATTGTAACGAAAACGGGCGTGGATTTATCTTCAACAGTGGCGAAAACGCAAATACGATTATAAATGGCTTTACCATCATCGATGGTAACGTCTTCAATGGAATTGATGGTGGCGGCATATTTATCGATTCCGGCAGCAGTCCAACCATAATGAATACGGTGATTAGCGACTGTAATGCCATGGGCGACCCTAACAACCAGGGCCTTGGAGGTGGCATATATATCAACTCCAACAGCAGTCCGAGTTTCATCAACTGCACTATAACCTACTGCTCAGCAGACGGCGGCGGCGGGGCGTTCTGTAATCTCAACAGCTCTCCAACATTCAGGCACTGCACCTTCAGCAATGATTTAGCCGATTGGGGCGGTGGCCTGCTTTGCGGAAACAACAGCTCAACAACTATTATAGACTGCAATTTCGTAAACAATGAAGCAAACCGTGGTGGAGGTTTATACGGTGAGCCAAACAGCTTGGTGACCATCGACGGGAGCACATTCACCGACAACACAGCGGCCGTTTATGGTGGAGCTATATTCTGGTTCGGCACGATGGAGATATTTGACACCAACTTTGTCAATAATTCAGCACGCCATGGAGGAGGAATGTTCTGCTCATACTCAGCAGAAACGACAATTGTTGGATGCACACTTATGCAGAATCGAGCCGGTCCAGTTTTTGACCCGAATAATCCGAATGACCCGAACGCATCGATAGACGGCAGGGGTGGCGGAATATTCTGTTTTGCTGCACCGGCATTAATCCGAGACTGCATCATAAACCATAACGTTGCAACCACCTCCGGCGGCGCTATTTATCTTGCTGGAAGTTCAAATTCTCCACAACTTTTAAACTGCTTAATAACCGATAATCTTGCCGGCAGGGATGGCGGTGGCATTTCCATCAACTGGTATGCCGAGCCACTCATTTCGAACTGCACATTTGTTGGCAATGCGGCTGTAGGCACCTTCGGTGAGGCTGGTAGTACCGGCTTTGGCGGCGGCCTCTACTGCTCCTACGGAAGTGACTCCGAAGTTATCGATAGTATCTTCTGGAATAACTACGCCTTAAGAGGGTCCGAAATCGCAGTAGCAACCGGCTTTGAGTTTGACCCGAGGCCGTCAACTCTTACCATAACTTACAGTGACATCAAGACTGGACCGCTTACTATCTGGGTTGAAAATGGTTGCACACTCGTTGGATGGAACCAACTCAGTAACACTTGGAACCCCAATACACATAACATCAACAGTAATCCGCTCTTTGTAACCGGGCTGGTCGGTGACTACTATCTCAGTCAAACTACTGCCGGACAATCGCAGAACAGCCCTTGTGTTAACTCCGGAAGCGACCTTGCGAGCAATCTCGGTATGGTCATAAGTCCTTTTGATATGGCAAGATATACCACACGAACC
>Ga0299912_10000766_pt1 | contig 26260 bp, 23 predicted proteins | sample RVTome_2_FD_207667 | JGI IMG/M metagenome (GOLD analysis project Ga0299912, IMG submission 207667) | Soil microbial communities from uranium-contaminated site in the Upper Colorado River Basin, Wyoming, United States - RVT95D214 (version 2) ... | reverse complement strand
CACGGCCCTTAACCGAAGGGTTTCTTGCGCGTCTTGCGTTAATTTGCGGGCATCTTCTAAATCCATAAGCCCACATTACCATGTAATCCTTACTTTGTCATCTGTTTTATTGACTGATTAATATGTCTCGATCCTGAGCATTTCGCTTGTAACGGCGAGAGACATTTCTGTTGCCTTGCAACGGCTCATAAAGCGCGGAGCTACGTTCGTGAAAACGTCTGATTGTTTCTTTAGACGGTAAAATTTTGTGATCATCCATGAAACGTGCATAAAAGATGCCTTTGATCTGCCCCATGACTTTATCCAGTGGGATTAAGGCGATCGCTCCCAGGAGTGGAGATAAGGGTTATCCCATCGGAATGCCAGTTTCATAATAATCATACTGCGCATCACAAATTGATGCTGCGCTAAAGCATCATCAACTGGAACAGTTTGAAGGAGAAATTGTTCCCATTCCCGTTAGAGAAGGTGCCATTGAATCTTATCAAAAACTAAAAAGATTCAACGTCATTTTCCCCGCTCAAACACTTAAACGTATTGATACATTTCGAAAGAAGGTGGGGTTAAAACGATCGACATTCTTACAAAAAGCTGCCGAGGATTACCTTTGTGAGCATGAAAACTCATTATTAGATATTGATAACTTAAAAAAATGAACTTCCTTATTTCTCCCCCATCACCTTCGCTAATGATGAAAGATTAAGTCGCATCATCTTTAAATAAGTATCTGCCTCCGTTCCCGGGAGGGAGAGGGCATCTGAATACAAAACTCCACCAATACGAACTCCGGTCTCATCCGAGATTTGATCTAGCAACCGTCGGTTCGAAATATTCTCCACGAAAATCGCTTTAATTTTCTCTCTTTGAATCCGCCGGATCAGCGTAGCCACTGCTTTTGCAGACGGTTCTGACTCCGTACTGATGCCAAGCGGAGAGTAAAAGATAACATCAAAATCTCGCCCCAAATAGGCAAAGGCATTATGGTTCGTTATTACTTTTCGGTTTTCGATGGGCGTTGATGCTAATTTTTGGCGTGTTTCTTCTTGAAGAACCTTTAAAGATTCTTTATAGGCCTCTCCTTGTGTTTTGAAAAAAGAAGCATCTTCTGGTAAAAGTTCAGAGAGTCCTCTGACGATATTATCCACGTATACTTGGGCATTTTTAAGGCTATGCCACGCATGAGGATCAACCGTCTCCTTTCCATGCACCGCCCGGATTAAGGGATTAATTCCTGTGGTTGCTATAAGCGTTTTACCATGAAACCCAGAAGCTTCGATCAGCCGTTCCAACCACCTTTCAAACCCAAGGCCATTCATAACCACCATATCCGCCCGTCCCAAATCTTTGGCATCTTGAGGACGGGGTTCATAGACATGGGAATCTTGATTGGGACCAACAAGATTTTTAACTTCTACCTTATCCTGGCCAATTTCATGGACCATCCCTCCCAGAATACTAAAGGTCGCAACAACCAAAGGCTTCGCAAAGGAAGGTGTAGAGAGCATTAATAGAAAGAGAAAAATTCGCATCAGGCCATTCCTTGTTGCTGTTTAAGTGTTCCAAAAGGGGCAAATATGAGTGATATACCGTAAATAAGCCCCGCGACGAGTATAATTGATGGCCCTGAAGGCCATTCAAGGTGATAGGAGAGCAAAAGCCCCAAATATCCCGAAATCACCGCAAAAAAGCTTGAAAGCAAAAAGAGGGACCAAACATGACGCGCCCAAAGGCGAGACGATACAGCTGGCAACATCATCATGCCCAAAGCCATTAATGTCCCCAAAGCTTGAAAAGCTGCAATCAAATTCAGCGCCACAAGGATCAGAAAAATAAAATGATAAAGACTGCCGCACCCTCCAATGACCCGTAAAAAGCCTGGGTCAAAACACTCAATCAAAAGGGGGCGATATATGAGCGCCAAAACACACAGTGTAAAGGACGTAATACCAGCCACCATAAGGAGCGAGACACTATCCACGGCAAGGACAGTTCCAAAAAGGATATGCATTAAATCCACCTGGCTCCCATGCGTTGAAACAATTAAAACACCTAAGGCGAGGGAAATCAGATAGAACCCTGCAAAGCTAGCGTCCTCATTAAGAATGGTAACCCGGGAAATAGCCCCAGCCAAAAGTGCCACCAGAAACCCCACTAAAAAGCCTCCTACTCCCATCGCTGGCAATGAAAGGCCACCGACAAGAAAGCCAACGGCAGCTCCAGGAAGGATGGCATGGGCTAATGCATCTCCCATTAAGCTCATACGTCTTAAGACCAAAAGAACACCTACAGGCCCGCATCCTAATGCTAATGCCATGCATGCCATTAAGGCTCGCCTTAAGAAAACATAGTCTGTAAAGGGAGTGATAAAAAAATCAATCATGAAGCCCCCGCTTCCGCTTCCCAAACCCGGGATATGGCAATGGCTTCCCGCATGTTTTCTCTTGTTAATATTTCTGAGGTAAGCCCACTTTTATAAAAGTGGCGCGCGAGCAAAAGTGTTTGGGGAAAATGATCTTGCACTAAATCCAAGTCATGCAGAACCGCAATGACAAGACGACCTTCCTTTACCCAGGTGAGCAAGAGCCCCATAAGATCATCTATGGTTCGTCCATCAACTCCTGTAAAAGGTTCATCCAAAAAAATGACGGGTGCATTCTGCAAAATAAGGCGTGCAAAGAGCACCCGCTGGAATTGCCCCCCTGAAAGCGATTGAAGAGGTGTTTTTGCAAAAGAAGAAAGCCCAACTTGCTCAAGGGCGTCCTGCATCTTTTCACGTTGCGCTTTTGTATACCTTCGAAAAATTCCCACCTCACGAAAAAGCCCCATGGCAATTGTATCACCAACCGTGAGCGGGAACCTTCGGTCTAGTTGATTTTGTTGGGCTAGGTATGCCACATCACAAGGGCAAAATCCGTGAAAGGTTACCTTCCCTCTGCTGGGTTTTTGGAGTCCTAAAAGTGTTTTCAAAAGTGTGCTTTTCCCAGCTCCATTGGGGCCTGCAATGGCCCAGAGAGCTGGTGCTTCAAAATGACACGAAAGGCCTGAAATAACGGGATTATAGGGGTATTCTATGGAAAGATCTTGAATATCAATAGCAATTGGCCCTTGGGACTCACAATGAATCACTGCATGTTTTTTTTTAAAACGGCTCCAAAAGGGTGCGGCAGGGTGATGATCCATAGATTAAATTGCCCAGAAAATGCCCATCCACAGTGCCATTAAAAGAGTGAGCGTCATTACCAAACGATAAAAAACACCTTGAAGAAGCGGATTTTTATACCTTTGCATTCGTTGACCACTTTGCAATTAAGAATCATTCTTAAATAGAAGATTTACATATTGACGCTAATGGAACATTAAAGTCAATAAAAATATGGAATTGTTTTTGCGTACGGATATTTATTTTAAGCATACGTGAAGGTGAGATTTATGCCTGAAAATGTATTTATTTTCATAGCGTTACATAATGCCTTGTGCAGTTTTTTATTGATTTTTTAATTAAAGATTAATTAGCCACTTTACGCGCATATCCAGCATTAACTAAATTTGGCTCTAATTCTTTAAACTTCGGCGCAAGCAGGGATTCGGTAGAATCCCCTCTTTTTCCCCCGATAACACACATAATGCCGATAAGACCGCTAAACATAAGATAGTAGGCGGGCATCAATGGTGAATTAAACCAATTAACCAGGGTTGCAATAATAAGCGGCGTTGTTCCGCCTAAGAGAGCGCCCCCGAGCGCGTATCCAAATCCAATGCCACTATACCGCTCATGGACGGGGAAATATGTCGAAAGTAAAGCCATACTGGGGGCACCAAATCCAGCCGTAATCATCCCTAATATCGCCTGAACAAGAATGACAGTCGATAAAGTCAAGTCATTCTCGAGCATGAGGAATAAAGGATATGCAATGACGACGGATGTCAAAGCAGACAAAATCATCAGCCTCTCTTTACCCATTATTTTGTCAGCAATGATTCCCATTAAAGGCAAAAGAACAATTAAAAAAACATTGAGAGCCACATTGATTAACATGACTTGAGATGTCGGAATATGAAGTTTTGAAGTTAACAAAAATCCCATATAAACGGAAGCAAGATAGAAGGGAATCAATGAAGTCGCCCCAATACCCATTGTACAAAGAAGATTTCTTTTTCTGTTTTCCAACACCCCCCATAAGGGAACCTTATCAATTTTTTCATCCTTATTCCGGATGAAATCGGGGCTTTCATTCACTTTTGTACGGATGTAGTAGCCCATCAGTCCTATGACACTTCCAAGAAGGAAGGGGATACGCCATCCCCAAGGTGGCATAAAGGAAAGTGTGCAGAGAAAGCCTATAAACGTTCCCAAAACACCTCCAAAGAATCCCGCTGCACATAAAATACTTCCAGCGAACGACTCTTTTCCCCTTTTTGAGTATTCGATCACGAAGATGGATGCCCCACTATATTCTCCTCCAACACATAAACCTTGAAGGAGACGACAGGCCACAAGTATAATTGGAGCTGCGAGTCCAATTTCTGCATAAGTTGGTAATATCCCAATCGTAAATGTTGGAATCGTGACGAGAAAAATGGCGAGGGCTAAAGCTTGTCGCCTACCGAATTTATCTCCTAAATGTCCAAATACCATTCCCCCTAAGGGGCGCATAACGAAACCCGCAGCGAAAGTTCCTAAACTGGAAATGATGGATATGGCTTGGTTATCTGTAGGAAAGAACAAAGGAGCAAGCATCGTTGCAAAAAATCCATACAACATGACATCGTAATACTCTAACGCATTGCCGATCATCGCCGCTATAATCGCTTTATAGTTTTTTTTCATAAAATATCTCTATGTATCCCTTTAAAACGACAATTGTTTCAGAAATTTAATCTAACCTAATTAAGACTTCAATCGTTCTTTTAAATAATTTCCAAGAGTCATTACTCTTTTTGATTCTTTCAAGTGTTCAGGGTAAACATAATAAATAGGAATACTTGGCTTTTCTTCATCAGGAAGAACCTCGATAAGCCCACTTTTTCCCAAACCAGGAAACTCAGCCGCGAGCGCTATAATCCCATGACTATCTTCGGCAGCTTGCCGCATCCCAGCCGAGGTATTAATACATAAATAAGGCTCTCTTAACAAACCACTTGGCATACCTAACTTTAAAGGCCAGTTAATGTCATTATAAGGATTCATTGCATCGTATCCAAAAACAATGAACTTATGACCATTAAGATCTTTTGTGGTCTTGGGAACGCCATGCTCTTTTAAATATTCCGTACTTGCATAGAGTTTAAGATGAAATTCGCAGATTTTTTCTTGTACTAATTCAGGGTGATTTTCAATAAAGGGCCTTATGGATACATCAGCTTGACGGGTTTTAAGATCTAATTCTTCATCGTTTCCGATAATGGACAATTGAATTTTAGGGTACTTTCTCAAAAAATCACCGATATGAGGCATAATCCAAACAGTTGCAATTGCCATGGTTGTCGCAACCTTTAAGACGCCTTGGGGTTCTTCTTCCTCCTCAAGCATCAACATTTCTGCACGGGAAAATTCTTCAAAGGCCTTCTCAGTCGCTTTTAATAAACTCTCGCCTGGCTTTGTTAGAATTAGACCACGCGCAACTCTTTCAAAAAGCTTAATCTTTAAACTATGTTCTAGAAGTTGAATGCTTCTACTTATGGCGGATTGACTAACGTTCAGCGTTTCTGCGGCTTTTGTAAAGCTACCTGCTTTTGCCACATAATAAAATATTTTAAATTTGTCCCAATCTATATTCGTTTTCATCTACCCATACCATCCCTTAAAAAAACTTTTATTCTATACTTTTATATTTAATAACAAATCTGTGAAAAACAATACCTTTTATGGATATCTCTAATGTTTTTATTAAACCAGGCAATTTTACACTGGCCGCTCTTAATACAATAAAAAAGAAATATTGATACAAAGAACAATAATGTAGACGAGAGAAAAGATTTTATGGCTTACCTTCTATCACCAAATCCCTTCATTTTTCAAAATATCAGCAAGTCGATGGGCCGGCAAAATATCTGCGGGAGGAATAGGAATATGAGCCAAATCAGCATACGAAATCCACATTAACTTTTGCCCCTCCATCCCTTGGGGAACTCCTGTCCATTTCTGACATAAATAGATGGGCATGATGAGATGAAAACGATCATACCGATAGGAGACAAAATTTAATGGCTTTAGATCTTCTTCCTGTACATCAATATGAAGCTCCTCCTTAAGCTCACGGATAAGGGCTTGCTCAGGTGTTTCTCCCACTTCCATTTTTCCACCTGGAAGTTCCCAAACGCCGGGAAGAGCCTTACCCTCCGGACGTTCAGCAACGAGCAGATTTTTATTCTCATCAATCAACGCAGCTGCCACAACCCATACAAGCGGCCGCTCAAGGGCATTATAATGTTCAATAAAATCCTTGCGGGGGAGCATATAGGTGACAGCTGGTTTTGCTCCTTCATAGACCAGCGACGTCATCCCTTTCATCCCCGTTTGGGTAAACCCAAGGCCTTCTAAAATCCGGCGGGACCCTGTGTTATTTTCAAGGACGCTGGCTTCAAGTTTTTCTTGTTCCAAAACAGAAAAGGCAAATAGAACAAGTGCCCTCATCGCCTCTTTCCCATAACCTTGCTCCCAAAACTTAACCCCCAGCCAATACCCAACTTCTTCCTCAAGACTTATAACACCCATAAATGTCTGATCGGACCTTCTTATAATTGCCCAAATAACATAGGTTCCTTGTTGAATTCCATCTTGAGCATAACCAATAAATTGATGAGCATCCCTAAGTTTATAAGGATAAGGGATGCGGGCTGTCGTTTCCGCAATACATTTATCATTAAGAAGGGCGGCCATGTGTACCGCATCGTTTTCTTCCAGAGGGCGTAATGTCAGCCGGTCAGTAGCGATAGGAAGAAAAGGACGATTCAGAAGGGAAGAAGGGATCATGAAAATTCTTATCTCACATAAAAAAGGTTATGTAGTGAACTTATTTCGAATGGTTAGCATCCTATCTCCTATTATCCTACCCTTGTCATCCTGAACTTGTTTCAGGATCTCACTGACAACGAGATCCCGAAATAAATTCGGGATGACAAGGGTAAGGACAATAGGGGGATACCAATAGGAAGTAGGATGCCAATGGGAAGTAGAATGCCAGAGTGCTTGTTTTGATAAATGTATTAGCTTTCCCCTCACTCCTCCGCTTTGGTCTCTTTTGTTCCTACCGTCTTTGTCGCGTCCACCTTTACCTCTTCACTCACGGTTTCTTCAACGAATGGCTCCGCAGGAATAATGGGTTCTTGCTCTTGAGGAACAACCAGTTCAACGCCTGTTTTACGGGCAATTTTTTCAGCAATACGCGCCTTCTTTCCTGTTAAGCCGCGGAGATAGTAAAGCTTTGCTCGGCGAACAATACCTTTACGGACAAGCTGAATTTCAATCGTTGGTGAATAAAGGGGGAATACGCGCTCCACACCTTCTCCATAAGAGATCTTACGAACAGTAAAGGAGGAGTTGATGCACGCATTTTTCCGTGCAATACAAACCCCTTCAAAGGCTTGAACGCGTTCGCGTGTGCCTTCCACCACTTTCACCATAACTTTCAAGGTATCCCCTGCTTTAAAATTAGGGATCTTCTTATTTTCTGTTAATTTTTTGAGCTGCTGTTGCTCAAATGTTTGTAAAAGATTCATCTCTCTTCTCCTTACGTTAAGTCGTTTTGGTTAATATATTGGTTCCATAAATCGGGGCGTCTTTCGCGCGTAATGGCCTCAGCTTCCTTTAATCTCCAGGCTGCGATCTTTTCATGATGGCCGGAAAGTAAAATTTCGGGAACTTCACGCTCATGCCATATACGAGGCCGGGTATAATGGGGGTATTCTAAAAGACCCTTTGAAAAACTCTCTTCTTCTAAAGAAGCTTCATCCCCAATAACACCAGGTATCAGGCGTAAAACACCATCCAAAATTGTCATGGCCGCCAGTTCTCCTCCAGTTAGAACAAAGTCCCCGAGACTCACATCTTCCGCATCCCAAGCATCCAACACCCGTTGGTCAATTCCTTCATAGCGCCCACAAAGGAACACAAGAGGAAGGGACGAACCGGCCATTTCACGGGCAATGGATTGTTGAAACACACAACCGCGTGGGGTGAGGTGAATCAAGCGAGATTTACCGCGCTCCATCACGGAAGCCAAAGCCTTATCCACCACATCTGGCCGCATCACCATGCCCGGGCCTCCACCAAAAGAAGTGTCATCCACCGTTTGATGCTTATCCTCAGCAAAATCCCTGATATCCACCACCTGAAGCTGCCAAAGGCTTTTCTCAAGGGCTTTTCCAAGCAGAGAGTGCCCCAAAGGTCCTGGGAACATCTCAGGGAAAAGAGTAAGAATGGTCACCTTAGGAAACATCAATGCCTCCTTTGAGGAACAGTTCCCCTTCCTGACTGAGATGGAGAACACCCTCTTTAAGGTTCACATCAGAGACGATTTTCTGGGTAAAGGGGATCATTTCCAAATCTCCCTTAAGGGTCTTTATTTCTAAAAGTTCCCCTGCTCCAAAATTATAAAGAGCGTGAACTTTTCCAAGAGACTGACCCTGAGGAGACTTTACAGAAAGCCCGATCAAATCGCTATGATAATAGGCATCTTCTGAAAGCTCGGGCAAACGTTCCCGCGGAAACATTAGTTTTTCCCCTTTTAAACGCTCGGCCTGATTGCGATCGCTTACCCCTTCGAAGGATACGATTAAGATATCCTTATCTTGGGAAAGAATTTTTTTGACTTTATAAGCATCCACTCCTTTTTCATTCAAAAGGGGAGAGTAAGTCATTAAATTACTTGGATCTTCCAAAAAACACTTCACTTTCACATGACCGCGCACACCGTGCGCAGACGCAATCACAGCGGCACAGAAAAGGGAAGGAGATTGGGAAGAACCAGTGATCATAAAAATTCCTTAAGCGTTCTCTTCTGGTTTTTCTTCAGCGGGTGCTTCTACCTCAGGAGCAGCTTCTACCTGCGCCTCTTCTTCGGCAGGTTTTTCTGCTTCAGGTGCAGGAGCAGCTTCTACCTCAGGAGCAGCTTCTACCTGCGCCTCTTCTTCGGCAGGTTTTTCTACTTCAGGTGCAGGAGCCATTTCGACTTCTGGCGTAGCCTCAGCCACAACTTCTGGCTCAGCTTCTGGAGCGGCCTCTGCTGCTACCTCTGGTGCAGCTTCTTGCTTTGGCTCTGCAGCCGCTTTGGCTTTAGCTTCACGTGCTACCTCTTCAGCTTTCACCCGCTCTTGCGCTTTCGCTTTCGGCATTGATTTCTGCGGTGTTTCCCGGACAGCAGGCATCTCAATAACTTTTGCCTTTCCAAGGAACATAGCCACACGATCCGTCGGCTGGGCCCCCACGGAAAGCCAATGATTAATCCGATCGAGATTCAATCGAACGCGATCTTGGTTTTCTTGTGGAAGCATAGGGTTGTATGTCCCTACTTTTTCGACAAATCGACCATCGCGCGGCGAACGAGCATCCGCAACAACTATTTGATAAAATGGGCGTTTTTTTGCACCACCCCGTGCCAAACGAATTTTTAATGCCATGTTTCCTTTTTTCTCCTTTCAAATGCATTATGGGCTCACGCCCATGATATCTTTCTTCGTCGGGTTGCACCCGCCGAAGCACATCCCCCTTCGCTAAAGCTTCGGCGGATAACCCGCTCGCTTCGCGAAGGCGGGTTAACGGCGGGGCATCAAGCCCTGAAGTCCTTGGCGTAACAATCCTTTTTTGCCAAGTTTTTGCATACGTTTCATCATGTCACTCATATCGCGGAATTGCTTAAAAAGCTTATTCACATCTTGAACAGATGTACCGCTTCCAAGAGCAATGCGTCTTTTGCGAGAGCCATTAATGAGACGTGCATCCTGTCGCTCTTTCTTGGTCATCGAGCGAATCATTGCAATTTGTCGTTGAATATAACGATCATCAACCCCAGCTTGGGCAATTTTATCTTGAAACTTATTCACACCTGGAATCATGCCCATCAGGCTGGAAAGACCGCCCATCTTATTCATTTGTAACAACTGGGATTCCAAGGAATTAAAATCAAAGCCTCCCCGCTGTATTTGAAGAGCAAGCTTTTCAGCATCTTCCTGGTCCACCGATTCCATCGCCTTTTCAACGAGGCTAACCACATCGCCCATTCCAAGAATACGGGTGGCAATACGATCCGGATGAAAGAGTTCAAGCTGCTCTGGTTTTTCACCTGTTCCTAAAAGCTTTAAAGGCATTCCTGTAACAGCACGCATTGAAAGGGCCGCCCCTCCCCTTGCATCACCATCAATACGGGAAAGGGCAATGGCTGTAATGCCGACTTTTTCATTAAATTCTTTGGCAATGGTGACCGCATCCTGCCCTGTCATGGCATCGGCCACCAAAATGACTTCCGTAGGTTTTACTAATTTACGAACATTCACAACTTCATCCATCAACTCTTGATCGATGTGCAGCCGGCCAGCTGTGTCTAAAATCAGAACGTCATAGCCTTCAAGGCGTGCCTTTTGGAGGGCTCGTTCCGTAATCGTTAACGGCTTTTCATCAGGAATAATCGGTAGCGTATCCACATGGCACTGATGCCCCAGGATTTGAAGCTGCTCCCGCGCGGCAGGCCGGTAAATATCAAGGGAGGCCATCAGAACTTTCTGCTTTTGCTTTTTCGCAAGATAGTTCCCAAGCTTGGCCGTCATGGACGTTTTTCCCGACCCTTGCAGCCCTACCATGAGAATCACAACAGGGGGAGCTGCTTTCAGTTCGATATCAACAACTTCTTGTCCCAAAAATTCAACGAGCGCATCATGGACTATTTTAACAACTTGTTGGCCTGCGCCAATGCTGCGGAGAACTTCTTGGCCAGTAGCCTTTTCTTGGACATGAGCAATGAAGTCTTTGACGACGGGCAAAGCCACATCTGCTTCTAAAAGAGCAACGCGCACCTCGCGCAAAGCGGCCTTAACGTCCGCTTCCGTTAAAGCGCCCCGCCCTTTCAGTTTCTCGATGATTGAGCTCAGTCGGCCCGTAAGCCCGTCAAACATAACCCTTTTCCTAACAAAAATGCGTCAGTGCACGCAACGCGTGGACTGACGTGATCGATCTAGAGGGACCTTAGGCGTGAAGAAGGCTTCCTGTCAAGGAGTTTAAACGAGCCTAGTTAGCCCCATAAATGGCTTTTCTATTTTCTGGTTTTTGCTCATGCCAAAAACTGGCATACCGATCCCCAAAGGAAAAGTGCCAAAATTCAAATGGGTAATTAGTCAAGCCTGCGCGTTCTGCTGCAATTAAACAGAAGAGGCGGTTACGCTTTTGTTCGTCCGTTATCGTTTCTGAAAATGTTGGAGCATTTTCATTCTTGCCCCAAATAACACCAAACGTGCCCATATCTAAAAAGGTATCCTTTGAAACATCCCATAAACGCAGATCAACAGCAGCACCAGTTGAATGAACCGGAATATTGTTTTTTACTGGAGAAATCCACTTCGCTGCCTCTTGCTCAAGCTGATCCTTCGTTAAATCTGGATGTTCTATTTTTATTTTTTGAACCTTATCCTCAAAGAGTTTTTCTTGGGTTGACAAGTCACGCAATCCCTCAAAAATTTTTATTGAGGCCTGGCCAGGCACATAACCAAAATCAATTGCTAACTCATCCAAGTGATCAATCATACCGCAAAGCTTCTCACAAACACTTCTTCTGACTTTAGATGCATTAGGGAAACCCGCATTAAAGTCTGAACCCAAAAAAGGTTTTTCTGGATCTGGTAGCATACCAATTCGTGCGTGGTTCTTAGAACGGATGTCAAATAATTCTTCTCCGCATTCCTCAATTGGAATGGCTTTTACCTGTGCATCAGCAATAGGCGGAATGGCTCCCACAGTAAAAGCTTGAGATTGCCTGCGGATAAGAGAATCATCGGAATAATACTCTTTGTGATCCTCTAAAATTTCTTTCCAGGGTTGCGCCAAAACAACATCCAGTGACAGATACAGTGTGATAATTAAAGCTATTCTTATTAACATTGTTGCTCCTTTCTCCCTCTGAAATAAGTACTCTATACACATGTCATGGGACTACATGAGAAGAAAGACGAAAAAAACACAAAAAATCTAATGGCTATTTTTATCAAGTTAATTTATGTTTTTTGCGGGCGTGGCACCTCACTTTTTAACATAGTACTCCAATGACATGAAGGGATCTTATTTTGTTCTTCTTCGGTGTCATCTCTTGTTGTCATGGAGATCCTGAAACAAGTTCAGGATGACAAACAAGGGATGACAACAGGGACAGTAGGGGTGACAACAAGGGATGAAAGTTACCTATATTCACTTTTTCAAGACAAAAGGTAATGGTAATTACCTACACCTCTCCCATATTACATTTATAAGATTACAGGACTTTTCAGCAAAAGTCAATAATTTTATTCAAATACCTTAACACCTGACAATTTTAAAAAATTATATAAAATACAATAGATTATAAAATTCCAGGCGTCATCCCCGCGAAGGCGGGGATCCAGAAAAAAGTCTTAAAAAAGACAAATAATTTTTGATGATTATATTAAAGTCACAGTGTTAACTAAAAATATTTTTATAATTTCAAACACTTACTGGATCCCCGCCTTCGCGGGGATGACAACCGAGTGGAGACCTTTGTAGCGGCTTACAATGAAAAGAAAAAAACTGTCAGGTGGTAAGTTCAAATACCTCTAAAATTTTTATTGAAATGGACAATTAGATTTATTGACACATATAAATCAATACGTTATAGTATAAACATAAAATGGGAATCATGTGTCAGCAAATTACGGGTTGAATCCCGCGTTTTCCAAAGAATATAATCCCTATTCCTTTTTCGTCAATTTTGATTTTGGATCTTCCTTCTGCCGCCGGCGATAGCGTTTGATAGGCACGCGGGAGACCTTATGATCCTTGGCTTTGTCAAGTGCCTGGGTCCGGACAGGCAAGACAATCCGAAACTTTCTATAAAAGTCTAGATCAATGATTTCCGCCATCTCATACCTCTTTTCACTCTCTCTATAATTATAATTATAGAGCCAGAGGGTTAATATTTCTCTAGGGAAAGGTTGAAAAAGTCTTTATGAACCACTTTTTTAACAAGATGACTTTTTAAGCTGCTGAACTTAAACACTTTTCTGTCAAAAAGAAAAAGTTAATGCGTTTCTACTGGACGTTTTCGGCTCAGATAGGTATACACCACAGGAATTACAAAAAGGGTAAAAAGGGTTCCGAAAGTCATTCCGCCCACAATAACAAGTCCAATTTGCTCGCGGGTTTCAGCGCCTGCCCCACTTGAATAAGCAAGGGGGACAGCTCCAAAGACCATGGCAAAGGTTGTCATCAGGATAGGCCTTAACCGCAATCGCGAGGCTTCTATGACGGCCTCATAGGGAGTTTTTCCTTCTTCTTGAAGTTTATTCGCGAAATCAACGATCAAAATACCATGTTTCGTAATCAATCCAATCAATGTCACAAGACCGATCTGACTATAAATATTTAAGGTTCCACTTGGCACAACCCAAAGTGTAAAAATGGCTCCTGCAAGGGAAAGCGGCACACTCAAGATGATGATAAAGGGATCAACAAAGCTTTCAAACTGAGCCGCCATGACCAGGAAAATAAACGCAATAGCCAGACCAAAAATGAGGTAAATCGTGTAGGTTTCTTTCAAATAATCACGTGTTTCGCCAGAAACCGTTGTTTGATAGCCACTGGGCAGAAGTTTATCTGCAACCATCTTAACGTCATTAAGAACCTGCCCTGTCCCATAACCTTCTTTTAAAACAGCCTCCAAAGTGACGGAGCGCATTCCATCAAAATGGCGAAGCTCAGGCGTTGTTGTAACGGCAATGATATCAACTAGATCTGAGAGAGGAACAAGGGTCTCTTTTCCTTCTCTCGAGCCACGTACAGTCATTTCTAGAACATCTCGAGGAGCTCTGCGAAACTGTTCGCCTACCCAAACGCGTACGGGGTATTGCTTACTTTCTCGCTCAAAGGTTGTGGAACGGCGGCCTCCGATCAAAACATCGAGGGTTTGAGCGATAGCATCAGGTTCAATCCCTAAGGTTGCTGCTTTTTCAACGTCCACTTGAACTTTATAGTCTTGCCCAGGCTGTCCCATATCCGGTCGCACACTATTGGGAACAATTCCGGGATGCTGCCCCATGGCCGCCCACACCCTTTGCATTTGGGTTTCAAGGTCTTCATAAGACCGGCTTGTTTGAATCACAAAGGAAAGATCATAGCCGCTCCCTCCTCCGATGACTGAGCGACTTTGACAGCGGGGTTTCACATCAAGTCCTATAATTTTACCCAAATCAGGAGAAATCGATTCTTTAACCTCATTACAACTGCGGGTTCGTTCCTCCCAGGGCACCATTGTATTTTGGGAATAGGTGTCATCACCGACCTGAACGATTGTCATCCGTTTGACAAGCTCTGGGACAGACGCGAGGATTTGATCCATTTGAAGAGCGTATTTTTCAATATATTTGAGCGTTGCTCCATAGGGTGGAGAGGCAAGTGTTAAAAGAACGCCCTGATCTTCAGCAGGTGTGAGCTCTCTTCTTAACTGAAATCCTCCAAGATAAACGCCAAGCCCAGCCACAACAAGGCCAATGGAAATGACCCACAACCGCTTATCTAAAACACGAGCAAGTAAGTTGCCATACCCCTGATCCAACTTATCAAGCCACAGGCCGACTTTCTCATCAAAGACAAAATAAGCCCGCCTCATGCCATTACCCCCAGGCTGTTTGTGAGTATGAGCAACAAGCAATCGAGAACACATCATTGGTGTTAAGGTTAAAGCCACGAAACCTGATATAATCACGGCTCCTGCAAGGGTAAGCGCAAATTCTGTAAACAGCTTCCCTGTAATTCCACTCGAAAGAGCAATAGGCGCATAAACTGCCGCCAAAGTTAGCGTCATGGCAATCACGGCAAAGCTGATTTCTCTGGCTCCCTGAATGGCGGCATTCATGGGTTTTACGCCCGCTTCAATATGACGATAAATATTCTCTAACACGACGATGGCATCGTCCACCACGAGTCCAATGGCCAGAACGAGGGCCAAAAGCGTTAATATGTTGATTGTAAACCCGAATAAGTACATCAATGCAAAAGCACCAATCAAGGACACAGGAATTGTCACAAGCGGAATCAAAGAGGCGCGCATCGATCTTAAAAAGAAAAAGACAACGACAATCACAAGGAATGTGGCTTCCCAAATGGTTCGATAGACATGGTCAATGGATCTCTCGATAAAGACAGTTTTATCGGAAGAAATTTCAATTTCGATGCCGGAAGGAAGGCGTTTGCGAATTTGAACAAGCTTTTCTTCGACCCCTTGCTTAACATCTAAAGGATTGGCAACGGATTTTTTAATAATCCCAATGCTAACCGCGTTTTTATCATTAAAGCGTGAGGCAAAGCGTGGGTCCTCAGACTTGAGCTCGGCATGACCCACATCCTTTAAATGAATAATACGCCCTTCCCTTTCGGCAATGACCATATTGTCGAATTGGGTTGGCGTTGTAATCGATGCGATTGTTGTCACACTGAATTCCCGCTCTTCCCCTTTAATACGCCCTGCGGGTTTTTTGACGTTTTGACGTTTTAAGGCCGCTGCCACATCGGTTGCGGTAATTTTGTAAGCATTGAGTCGAATGGGGTCGAGAATAAGGTGCATTTCCAAATTGCCCCCGCCAAAAATATCAACGCTGGCGACACCTTTAATTGTTTCAAGTTCACTTTCTAAATATCTGTGGGCATAGTCCGCCAAGTCGCTGAGGGTTTTTTTATCACTAAAGAGCGAGAGGTAAATCAAGGGCTGGGCATCCGCATCTGCCTTTTTGATTAAGGGAGTTTGCGCATCCTCTGGGAATTGACTTGTACTTTGTACCTTTTGAAGGCGGTCGCGAACATCTGCAGCGGCAAGGTCAATATCCCGATCCACCTTAAAATTCAGTTTAATAACACTGTTTTCTGCCTCACTTCTTGAGGTCATGTAATCAAGCCCTTCTATACCTCCCAGGGCCTCTTCTAAGGGACGCGTGAGTTGTTGTTCGATAATTTGAGGGCTCGCCCCTTCAAGGGACGTCGTCACACTAATGATGGGTTTATCGACTTCAGGAAACTGCCGTAAAGAAAGGCGACTATAGGAAACACCTCCGACCATTAAAATAATTATGGTCATCACGGTGGATAAAACAGGACGGCGAATGAGAAATTCTGTAAAATTCATACTTTATCTCATCGTTCCTTGGGTTGATTGGCAACGGTGACTTCGTACCCGTCCTGCACTTTAAACTGCCCTGCAGTAATCACAAGGTCGTCAGCCTTTACACCGTGCGTGATTTCTACCTCGTTGCCATCACGCATACCTGTACTCACTGTAGACTTAACAGCAACGTTATCGACCACGAGCATGACATACTCTTCATCTCCTTCTCGCTCAATGGCTGTCTCAGGGACAAGAACTGCATCTTCTATTTTCCCTGCGAGAACCAAAACGCGGGCAAATTCACCAGGACGGTAAGACAATTCCTTATTCGGCATTTGAGCTCTTAACGTCACGGTTCGTGTTGCCTCGTTAATTTCAGGAGCAATGGCTTTGATCGTGGCTTCAACTGGCAAAATATCAAAGTCTTCAATTGTGACATCAACTATATCTCCCGCGTGAACTGAAGCCAGGTAAGACTCGGGAATGCTAAAATCCACATTGATTGGATCTAAATCAACAAGATTCGCAAGCTCCGTGGACTCTGACACAAAGGCTCCAACGCTTACATTGCTCAACCCCATAACACCTTCAAAGGGGGCTTTTATCGTGGTGTGATCGAGACGGATTTTTGCTTCATCAACAAGGGCTTCAGCCATTTGCATGTCAGCCAAAGTTTTATCGCGCTGTTGAATCGTCCCGAATTTTTTTTCTAAAAGCTTAACAGCTCGACCGTATTCTTCACGAGCAAGGGCGAGCCGAGCTTCTGCTTCTTTAAGCTTCGCTTTATAGGTTGCATCTACAATTTTAAAAAGGGGATCATTCAGTTTAACGCGCTCCCCTTCCTGAAAATCGAGTTTTGCAATCTTTCCGCTTACCTCCGGATGAAGGGTAACAGATTGAATGGCAGTCAAACTTCCCACCGTATTAACACGTCTGAGAATAGACCCGCTTTTCGCTTTTACTGCTTCAACTGGGGTGGGCTCTCGCATTGGGCCGAGGGGGCCCTCTTTCTTTCGAGAAAGCCATAAAATGGCTGCAAGACCAATACCGCATATGACGATTGCAATTATAATTTTTTGATATGTTTTCATTTCATCAGTCTCTGCCTAAAATAAGCTAAAAATTTAACCAAATATGTTTTATGTTGATACCTTATCAAACTACATATTAACAATATGTTAAAATTATATCTAAGGAAATAATATATGGAATCCCAATTTTCCCTTCGTTTTGCTGAGCTTCTAACATCTCGCCTTTGCCATGACCTCATTGCGCCTATTGGAGCGATTAATACGGGTCTTGAACTCTTTCAAGAAACATCCCATGACCATCTTACAGAATCCCAAGAAATTTTAAACTTAATTCTACAGAGCGCTCAAACAGCTTCTGCGCGCGTTCGTTTTTTTAGGGTGGCTTTTGGAAGTAATAGTCAAAAAGTTTCTCTTGGAGAAACCAGGCAACTTATCGAACACTATTTCATACGCAGTAAATTAGAATTTCATTGGCAGAATCCTTTTCAGAAAGATCTTTTGCTTGAAGGATGGGGGCGACTTTTGCTCAATTCCGTTCTATGGATAAGTGAATGCGTCCCGCGAAAGGGAACATTATATATTACCTCTCCAACAGAAGAGTCCCCTGGTTTTTCGCTGCACATGAAGGCTGAGTCCATTATTCTTCACCAAGGCACGCTTGAAGCTTTGGAAGGACGGGCCGCCCCTGAAGATCTTACCCCAAGGACTGTGGCATGCTATTTGATCCAAAATATTGCCAAAGAGAAAAAAGCAACCCTTAACTTCCGGAATACATCTTCAGAGCTCTTTTTAGAGATAAAGGGGAAAGGGATGTAAGAATAAAAATCATATTTATAAAAAATGACGTTCAAACGAATAGGAAAAAATCAATTGATTTCAAACACTTCTCTGCTTCACTTTATATAAGCATGAAGTGATGGTAAAAATAATGCTTGCAATATGCAATTTATTCGTTAAGCATAGAATGAGAAATGGCAATGCCTTTCGACCTTAACTCTTGTGCATCCTTTAAGTGGAGCGAGAGTTTAACAATCAACATAGAAGATAATTCATGAAACAAGCTGGTTATTCCAAGCGGCCTTATAGCCGTTCTCCTGATCGTCATAGACATCACCAAAGGCAAACGAATGGAGATTCTAACGAGAATAAAATGCGGGGAAATCCGCAGCAATCTGTTGAAAAATACCTCTCTCTTGCACGAGATGCCGCAACTTCAGGCGACCCCATAACCGCAGAAAATTACTATCAATACGCCGACCATTATTATCGCGTGTCTTTAGCTAACCGGGTCTCTCGTATACACCGACCCGAAAAACATGACGAAGAGGGAGAAGGCCAACCCACGGCTACTGAGGTTGTTCCTGAAACAACTCCAGATGTGAATCAGTAATGAGAGTAAGGATATAGATTTAATATCTTTATCTTAATTCCATGCATGGTGTGGAAGGACAACGGCTTCAGTCCAATAACTAATAGCTAAATGAATGTGTTTTTTAAGTGTTTCGTATTCGAAAGACTTCCTAATATAGCCACTCGCATAGTTTTTATAAGAACTCATAACATCCTTTATACTGACACTCCCTGTTAAAACCAGAACAGGAATATGCCTCATATCTTTGCTCTGTTTAATTGATTTCAAAAGATCATGACCATTAATTTTTGGCATATTGAGGTCAATCATGATAAGATCCGGAAGAGGGATTTTTGTTATGCTACTCCTCCTTTTCGTTATATCGAGGAATTCTTCACCGTCATGAATACAATATAAATTAATTTTTAACTCATATTCCTCAAGGGCTTGTCGAATAAGAAATTGATCCTCTGCATTATCTTCCACAAGTAATACATTGATTTTATCTAAACTTGGGTAGCAAGTAATATCCTCCCCTTCGAAGGAAATTTTATCTCCTTCATCAAAGTGATACCCTTCGAAGAAACAATTTGGCGTGACAGAAAAAATTTTACAAAACTTATAAAGCATACTGGTCGAGATCTTCGTTTGACCCGCTTCATATTTATGTATTTGCTGATGAGAAACGCCTACTTTTTCTGCACACTCTAAAAGGGTCAATCCTATTCTTTCTCTAAAATCACGTAATTTTTGCCCTACATATTCATCGATTGTAACACTTGGGTTTTTTGGGGAAAGTGCTCTTCCATGTTCTGAATTTTCATTTTTTTTCTGAGGAGAATTAACTTTTTCTTCCTTGGCGGGATGTTGGGGCTTATACATTACGACTCTCCTTTCAGAAAGGACCGACTTTAAGTTGCAGATTGTGCTTCATGTCTTTTTAAAGGCTATCATATTTTTTTAATGCTTCATCAACCTTTTTAAATGTAGTGGGGGTGATCAATGGTCTTTTGATCTTTTGGTTCTTATTGACGCCAGAGCAGCCCCCTGCCACTTCATAAATAGACACTATAGGTTTTTACCTTTAAAAAAAGTTTATAAAAAAGTTTTTTTTCAACTCTTCACCACCACGAAAAAGAACAATAAATGATAAATTGCATGCTATAAGAAAGGGTTAAGAAAAAACAGTTTAGATACAGGAGTAAGTTTTTATGAAAAAACACAAACACTTATCTCTAAAATATGCCAATAATAATTCAAATATTCCATCTAACCTTCTTTCAATTGTCCAACGTTCCTTGATCGAAAATTCTCATAAAGAAACCCTCATTATTAACAAGGAAGAACAAAACCTTTTAAGGACTTTTATCAAGAACATTCCGGCAGCCATTGCTATTTTCGATAAGGACCTTAATTACATTTTAACAAGTGATCGCTGGGCAAAAGAAACAAATTCCAAAATTGAAGATGTCATTGGTAAAAATCATTACGATATTGTCCCAGATATTCCTCTCAAATGGCGAAGAATTCATGAAAGGTGTCTAAACGGAGAACATTTAAAGTGTGAAGAAGATAGTTTTAAAAGAAAGGATGGAAGTGTCGAGTGGTTGAGATGGGAAGTACAGCCCTGGTACTCAAGTGAAAGGGTTGTTGGTGGAATTATTTTATTTGCAGAGCACATTACAAAACGTAAAAATTTGGAAAAGAAAACAGCGGAGATGATAAAAGCACTTAACAAATCAAATGCTGAACTCGAAAAATTTGCTCATATTTGCGCGCATGACTTAAATGAACCCCTAAGAACGATAGCAAATTACAGCCATATTATTGAAAATAAGTTTAAAGATGAACTCAACCCAGAGGCTAAAAAATATCTAGAAAATATCTCAAAAAATGTAAAACATATGAGTACCCTTGTGAATGGGATATTGGCCTATTCACAATTTGGGCCCTCAGGTCTAAATAAAAGTTTCTTTTCTCTTCAACATGTTGTTCATTCTGTAAGGATGATTCTCGAAAAAAAGATCAAAGATAAAAAAGCTTTTATCTATTCGGATACACTACCAACGATTTATGGAGATATGGGTCTCCTTGCCCGCGTCTTTCAGAACCTTATCAGCAATGCTTTAAAATTTAACGAAAGCGATATTCCTATTCTATATATCACAGCAAAAGAAAAGAAAAATTCATGGGTTTTTACAATCGAAGATAATGGGATCGGAATAGACCGAAAATACTATCAAAAAATATTTGAATTATTTTCACGCTTGCATTCTTCGTCCAAATACGCAGGCACGGGAATAGGTCTTTCCATCTCTAAAAAAATTATAGAAGCTCATGGTGGAAAAATGTGGGTGAAGTCCTCCCCAAATAATGGATCGCAATTTTTCTTCACCCTTCCAAAACCAAAGTCGTCTAAGCATGTTTAATGTTTCTTATATTTCTCTACTAATGCAAGAAGCACCCACATAATCATTTAGAAAATGGAGCTCATAATTTTTATATACACTTAAGTTTTGACACTTCCCATTAAAAAGAAAGCCCCCTGTTGTTCCTACGACAGAAAAATATTCTCTTCCATTAAAAGCTTCAGGAGGAATTACAATATTCACAACGTTTTCCCTAGAAACATTCGAAGCTCCCCCAAGGCATTTCCAGCAATAGGGAGCTTCCATTGAGGCTGGCTCAGGAATAACATTTATCTCAATTTCATCATTATTCTCATTAATTACTCTTAGCTTGCTTGCTTCAGCAGCCGTCATATAAGAAGATAACAAAAGAGAAAGGGAAAAAAGTTGAAGCGATTTTTTATTCAGTTTCATTTTTATTCTCCTTTAATGGTGTTGGCCTTCTTCCTACAAATAGACATGTTATTGTTTTATTTAGGAGTTTAAAAAAGTTATTCAGTTAAACTGTTTTTTACCCTCGTGAGGTGCTCAAAAAAGCATGGTGGTATCTTCTGAAATTTGGGATATGGGGAGGCATTATCTTTTTTAAAACCCTTACCCTTTTTTCACCCTTTTCGACTTACTATATGAAAAGATAGGAGACCTAGCGCAAAGCTGCTTCTCTATAGCCACCAAAATTAACAAGTAGATTTTTGTAAAGAGAAAAAAATGAATTTTAATCAGTATACGGAACGTTCCCAAGGTTTTATTCAGTCGGCCCAAACCCTTGCCCAACGGGAAGGCCATCAACGAATTTTACCCATCCACCTACTGAAAGTCCTCCTTGATGATGAAGAGGGTCTTTGTGCAAGCCTTATCCGCACAGCTGGTGGTGTTCCTGAAAAGGCCCTTGAACTGACGACAGAAGAGCTTAATCGCCTGCCAAAAGTCGGCGGAGGTGGCGCGGGACAAGTCTTTTTATCCCCGGAAATGAGTAAGGTTTTTGAGCTCGCTGAAAAAGAAGCCAAAAAAGCTGGGGATAGCTTTGTCACTGTTGAGTTCCTTCTTTTAGCTTTAGCCCTTTCAAAGGATACAGATGCAGGAAAAGTCCTCGCATCTGCTTGGGCAATGCCTGAAAAACTGCGACTTGCCATTGAAGCGATGCGGAAAGGGAAGCAAGCTGATTCCGCAACGGCTGAATCCCAATATGATGCTCTTAAAAAATATGCAACCGACCTCACTGAGCTCGCCCGTCAAGGCAAATTAGACCCTGTCATTGGCCGAGATGAGGAAATCCGCAGGACAATCCAAGTTCTCTCCCGCCGCACAAAAAACAACCCAGTCCTTATTGGGGAGCCGGGTGTGGGAAAAACAGCCATTGTGGAGGGTCTTGCCCATCGTATTGTGAAGGGCGATGTGCCTGAAACCCTTAAGGATATTCGTTTAATGGCCCTTGATATGGGCGCTCTTATTGCCGGCGCTAAATATCGTGGGGAATTCGAAGAGCGCCTCAAGGCCGTCCTGTCTGAAATCACCCATGCAGAGGGTGAAATTGTTCTCTTCATTGATGAACTCCATACGCTTGTGGGAGCAGGTAAGGCTGAAGGGGCTATGGATGCGTCTAATATGCTTAAGCCGGCTCTCGCACGTGGTGAGCTCAATTGTGTAGGTGCTACAACCCTTGATGAATATCGTAAACACATTGAGAAAGATGCCGCCCTTGCCCGTCGTTTCCAACCTGTTTTTGTGGGTGAGCCCAGCGTTGAGGATACGATTTCAATTCTCCGTGGACTAAAGGAAAAGTACGAACTCCATCATGGAATACGTATTACAGATGGAGCCATTGTCGCAGCCGCTACTCTTTCCAACAGGTATATTGCGGATCGATTCCTACCCGATAAAGCTATCGATCTCGTGGATGAAGCTGCAAGCCGCCTTAGGATTGAAGTTGACTCCAAGCCTGAAGAAATTGATGAACTCGATCGCCGCATTATCCAGCTCAAAATTGAACGGGAAGCGCTCAAAAAAGAAAAAGATCCTGCTTCCAAAGATCGTTTGGTAAAGCTTGAAAAAGAACTCGCTGACCTTGAATCCCAATCCAACGTCTTAACGGCCGCTTGGAAGGCCGAGAAGGAAAAGCTTGCAGGGTCTCAAAAGCTTAAAGAAAACCTTGATCAAGCCAGAGGTGAGCTTGAAATTGCCCAACGAGAGGGCAATCTCGCAAAGGCTGGTGAACTTATGTATAGCGTCATCCCTGAGCTAGAGAAAAAGCTAAAAGACGCTGAGGGCCATTCTCACGATCAAATGATTCGGGAAGAAGTGACAGCTGATGACATAGCTGCAATTCTCGCGCGGTGGACGGGAATTCCTGTCGATAAAATGTTGGAGGGAGAACGAGATAAACTCCTTAAAATGGAAGAAACTCTCCAAAATCGTGTCATAGGGCAAAGCGAAGCGATTACAGCGATTAGCCAAGCCGTACGTCGTGCCCGCGCCGGACTACAAGATCCCAGTCGTCCGATGGGGTCCTTTCTCTTTTTGGGTCCGACGGGCGTTGGAAAAACTGAACTTAACAAGGCACTCGCCGAATTTCTCTTTGATGGTGAAACAGCCATGACCCGCCTCGATATGTCGGAATTTATGGAAAAGCACTCTGTTGCACGCCTCATTGGCGCTCCTCCAGGGTACGTGGGATATGAGGAAGGGGGAACCTTAACAGAAGCTGTCCGCCGCCGCCCCTATCAGGTCATCTTGTTCGATGAAATTGAAAAGGCTCATCCTGATGTATTCAATGTTCTCCTCCAAGTCCTTGATGACGGGCGCCTTACGGATGGGCAAGGCCGGACTGTTGATTTCCGCAACACCATTATCATTATGACATCGAATCTAGGAAGCGCCCTTCTGGCCGAGCATCAGGGTGAGCCTTCCGAAAAAGTCCGCAACCAAGTTATGGAAATTGTGCGTTCGGCTTTCCGACCAGAATTCCTAAATCGTATTGATGAGATCTTGCTGTTCCGCCGTTTGTCACGCGAAAATATGAGTGGGATTGTGAAGATTCAGCTAGGGCGACTCCAACATCTTCTGAAAGACCGTAAAATTACGCTTGAGGTTGACGATCTCGCCCTTACATGGCTTGGGGACAAAGGCTATGATCCAACCTATGGCGCGCGACCTTTAAAGAGGGTGATTCAACGAGAACTTCAAAATTCACTCGCCACAATGATCTTAGAGGGCAAAATCCATGATGGTCAAAAGGTACATGTAACAGCGGATAAGAAGGGCCTTGTTATTGGAAAGTAACGCATTCCCTCGACGTAAAACCAAGGGAAAAATTTATACATTATCACTAGTGTCCGGAGATAAACATAATAAATACAGCTGGTTAAACCTGTCTTTCTTAAACTTTTTGCAATTCAAAAACACAACTAATTGATTTATATCTGTTTTTTCAAATAATGTTAGCCTCGAAGTGCGTGTAAATGTGCAGAGTAAACCCATCGGTCGCGTGAAAACTGACGTATCTCCCTACGGCGGTCTCTCCTGAATGTGCTGAAAAAAGGAAGGTTCAGTTTAAGTCGATTTTGTCTTCAATAGAAATTTTATGTTTTATATCAACAAATTAGGACGCTCTCGAGCTCTTCTCACCGGACAGCAGTGACAATTAATATTAAAATCAAAGAATGAATTTTACACAACGGCTCTCTTCTTGTGAGAGCCTTACCTTTTAGGAATTATAATCTTTAGACCAACATATTTCGCGTTGCGGCAGGCAGGCGCACCACCAGGCCATCCAACTCAGGGCGCATGATGATTTGGCACCCCAGGCGTGAGGTTTGCGTCAGGCCAAAGGCCAAATCTAACATATCTTCCTCATCCTCTGAAGCCTCGGCCAAAAGTTCATACCATTCAGGTTCCACAATCACATGACATGTGGAACATGCCAAAGAACCTTCACAGGCCCCTTCTAAGAAAATTTTATCACTATTTTGATGCGCAATTTCGAGAACGGAAAGGCCGTTCGGCGCATCAATTTCCACCCGATCACCGTCAGGTTTAATAAAGATCATCTTTGGCATACCACTCTCCTTTAAACTTAAGCTGCTTGAGTTGGGGGTCGTAACCCAACTTCCCTCAACCGTTCTTCTAAATAACTTCCTGCCGTATGCGTTTCAGATAGTCGAACCTCACTTCGAGGATGAAAAAAGAACGGCAGTGAATAACGAGGCTTGCAGGCCTCTGCCTCAACGGGATTAATCACACGATGGGTTGTGGACTTATAATACCCTTTTGTTGCCATTTGCAACATATCTCCAGAATTAAATACAAGTGTTCCATAATTGCAAGACACATCGTACCATTTATCAGAGCTATCAAGCACCTGCAACCCAGGAGCCGTTGCGGCCGGCAAAATGGTCAAAAGATCGATGTCTTCATGAGCCGCTGCACGAATGCCCCCCTCTTCTTCATGCGAGATGGGAGGGTAATGAAGAATACGAATGAGTGTCATATCACTATCTTGAATCATTTGATCAAGAGGCATGGAAAGGGCGCTTACAACTTCTTTCGGCAGGCCCATTTCAATCCATTTTAAAACCTCTTGAGCAAGCATCGTCATTTTACCAAATAGAAGTTGCGTATTTTTTTCCATCTCTTTTGGCAGATCAGTTTCATCACGATAGTGGTAAAATTCTTTCAGATCCTTTGCAGGATATCCTTTTGCATTCTCACTTTTAAAGGGGAAATACCCACCTTGGCGAATTGTATTCGGATTAAAGAGGTAATCAAATTTTGACTCATTCTTAAAGAATACCTGCCAATCCTTGTAAACCGCTTCCACCAAATCTTGCGGAATTGGATGATTGGCGAGCACCGCAAAACCCGTCTCTTTTAAAGAGTTGGCAAAGTTTTGTCCGGCTTCGGAAGATCTATAGTCTATCGTTTTTACGTACATAACACCTCTCCTGTCCCTTATGCCAAACTATATAACCGAGTTCTCAGGAAAGGCCAATTAATTCTTTAAAAAGAAGGTGAAGTTGTTTTATAGTGTGTTGATAATATTAATCAGTCAATAAAACAGATGACAAAGTAAGGATTACATGGTAATGTGGGCTTATGGATTTAGAAGATGCCCGCAAATTAACGCAAGACGCGCAAGAAACCCTTCGGTTAAGGGCCGTGAAA
>Ga0299912_10000765_pt1 | contig 26360 bp, 23 predicted proteins | sample RVTome_2_FD_207667 | JGI IMG/M metagenome (GOLD analysis project Ga0299912, IMG submission 207667) | Soil microbial communities from uranium-contaminated site in the Upper Colorado River Basin, Wyoming, United States - RVT95D214 (version 2) ... | reverse complement strand
TATGAGTATAAACAGAAAATAGATCAGGTTTTTCATAGTATCAATACAAATCTAAAATGAATTGTTTTAATAGTATTTACGCTAAATTCGTTTTTCTGTTCTTTAATATTGATAAATGGTCGATTTTTCCCTATGAGTCGTGAAAAAATTCGGGTGAAAATACTTGCTATTCCTTCACTCTTTTCCACTTAGTTTCGCGCCCTATGAACTTCATACCCAGTACATAACCTTTAATGGAAAGAACATCTGGATTGTCTTCAAACCACATAAAACAATCGTAGGTCTTGCCATTATCAGGATCGTATATGGTCCCATTGTTCCATTGGAGCTTTCTGGCTTCGTAACTGAATCCCTGAAGAATCATAAGTCCAAGCAAAGGTTCCTTCTGTTTGCTTACATCAGGATTATTCACATCGAGGCGCTCGGGATCTTCTTTCAGCCATTCGATTTTCCCATAGTATTTCCCGTTTGTTGCTTTGAAAATCCTGATGTGGGCTGTTTCATCATCATTAAACCAGGTACCTGCCACTTTATTTTCCTGTGCTGCCGCAAACGAAAGAACGAAGGATAGCACAACGAATGTGATGAATCTGTATTGCATAGAGTGAAGTTTTAAGTTTAGTTACTCATAAAACTACAAAATGTCTGCTGTATTCTGAATAATGTTCTGAAAGAGTATTCAAGATTTGAGTGTTCATCGGTCCTAACTTCTGACTGTTCAAACACTTTCCACTGGCTCTGGTCGAATGCAGGGAAATACGTATCGGCTGTGTACGTCTTATGAATGTCTGTGAGATACAGCTTATCGGCAAAGGGCAGGAATTGTCTGTAGATCGATGCTCCTCCGATAATAAATACTTCCCCGTCGTTTCGGGCATGTCTCATTGCATCCTCAATGGATGTGGCCACAAATATCCCTTCAGCTAAAAAACCAGGCTGGTCGGAGATAACAATATTTTTTCTTCGCGGTAAGGGTTTACTACCCAACGATTCAAATGTTTTTTGTCCCATGATAACAGTATGTCCTGAAGTGATGGACTTAAATCGTTTCAGATCGGCAGAAATATGCCATAGAAGTCTATTTCTATAACCAATCTCGTTATTTTTTCCTATTGCCGCAATCAAGGATATTGTCATATCAAACTGATATTTCTCCTTTAATATGAGGGTGAGGATCATAATCCGATAATGTAAAATCCTCGTAGTTAAAATCAAAAATATTTTTCACATCCGGATTCAGGTGCATCTTGGGAAGTTTTCGCGGTTCACGGGTAAGTTGTAATTTTACCTGCTCGAGATGATTATTATAGATATGTGCATCACCCAGTGTATGTACAAATTCAAATGGCTTCAGTCCCACAGCTTGCGCAACCATCATCAGGAGCAATGAATACGAGGCAATATTAAACGGAACACCCAGAAATATGTCGGCACTGCGCTGGTAAAGTTGGCATGACAAACGATCGTCTGAAACATAAAACTGGAATAATACATGACAGGGAGGCAATGCCATTTTATCGAGATCGCCAACATTCCAGGCACTAACTATAAGTCGTCGTGATTCGGGTGTTTGTTTTATGGCATCGATCACCTGACTGATCTGATCGATTGTCCGCCCTTTATCATTGGTCCAGGAGCGCCACTGGTAACCATATACCGGGCCAAGTTCGCCGTTTGCATCGGCCCATTCGTTCCAGATTCTTACGCTGTTTTCCTTTAAAAACTGAATATTGGTTTCTCCTTTGAGAAACCAGAGAAGCTCATAGATGATGGATTTCAAATGTAGCTTTTTGGTCGTAATCAATGGAAATCCATTATCCAGATTGAAACGCATCTGGTACCCGAAAACACCTTTCGTACCTGTACCTGTACGGTCTTTTCGATGTTCTCCGTGATCGAGCACTTGCTGCAGTAAATCCAAATATTGCTTCATAGTATCATAACTTCAGAAAGCAAATTTATAATTCTGTAATTTCAAGCTAAGGTTTTCCGGAAGTTTTAATCAAAATGATGTTAACAATTCCACCGGTTGAAAAGTTTGACCGACGATCAGGTTTATTAGAAGTCAAACCTTCATCCGGTGTTCCTGACAGCACCCGGGTATAGTTGAATGGAGGATACATACATATGTTCTTTCATTATAATTGAGCGAAGAACATTATCTTTAGTCCTAAATTACGCATCAGGAGATGCGTAATAGATAATCCCGATAAATCGGGTTTGAAACAATCACTAAATCGGGCTTCGCCTTCGCTTAGCCGCTATGGCGGAGTAAGGATTAACCTGACTAAATCAGATAGTTCGGCTTATGCTTCGCCTCCTACTGCTTAATTTGGGTTAATATAATTTTTATAACCGGTGACGAAATTTATCATATACCTAAATTCTGTTTTATGAACACAACTTTCCGATATATTCTAATAGGTCTGGGAATCATTGTTGTTGCCTTTATTGTATGGTATTTCCTGCATATTGTTTCGTATATTCTGATCTCTGCCGTATTAGCGCTAATGGGGCGACCTATTGTCGATCTTCTGGGTCGAATTCATATCCGAAAAATTCGGATTCCAAAATCTATAAGGGCTTTGCTGACAGTCGTGATCTTTTGGGGCATATTAGCCTTGTTGTTCTGGATATTCATTCCATTAATCGCAGAAGAAATAAATAAACTTTCAACACTCGATCCTCAGCAACTCCTTACCTCGCTCGATGAACCCATTAAACGGTTCGAAACTTTCATGGATCGTTATCAAATAACAGGTGAAAAACACTTTTCAATCCAGGAATTTCTTACCAAAAAAGCTATTGCCTTTTTCAATATGTCATTCTTTTCATCGATAATAAGCTCCCTGGCGAGCCTTCTCGGTAACATATCTGTTGCATTTGCATCCATCTCTTTTATCACGTTTTTCTTCCTGCGCGACGAACATCTGTTTGCTGAGGGCATACTCATGCTTGTGCCCAATAAACATATTAAAGCCTTCAGACACGCCATGAGCTCGACCCGACGATTATTGATGCGCTATTTCGTCGGCATTTGTTTACAGTGTTCTGGTGTGTTTACCCTGTTAACGATCGGACAAACTATTGCAGGTGTAGGCTTTCGACATAGCCTGCTCATTGCCCTTATTGCGGCAATTTTTAACGTAATACCTTATCTGGGCCCATTCATCGGAGGTGCGATCGGAGTTCTTTTAGGTATTGCCACACACCTGGAAATGGATTTTTATTCCCAATTAGTACCATTAATCATATGGATGATCATAGTTTTCAGCCTTGTTCAGATCATTGATAATCTTATATTTCAGCCCCTGATATTTTCGAACAGTGTGAATGCACATCCCCTCGAAATCTTCATAGTATTGTTGGTCGCAGGTTCACTGGCAGGTGTTACCGGAATGATTCTGGCTATTCCTGTTTATACTGTGATACGTGTTTTTGCCAAAGAATTCTTTAATAAATTCAAGGTTGTTAAAAAATTGACGAGAAATATCACTTAGCTACTGCAGGAGAATTCTATATTTACGCTACGATTAAAGCTTATGAGCAATTTGCGGGCATTATTTCTTGTATTATTCCCGTCATTCTTTTTTTTGCGTGGAATGGCACAGCCCGATTTTACGGCCGATGTCACCGAGGGATGTACACCTTTGCACGTAAAATTCAGTATCGATCCTGCTTCTGTCGATATGGATACGATTGACCGTATTGACTGGCATTTCGGGTTTGGCGATTCCATTTCGGTCATTGATCCCGATACTCAGGTTTATGAAAACGAGGGCATGTATACTGTGGCAATGGTCATAAACGGTTACCGGGAATCGGCTATTGTGAAAACAGATTATATAATCGTTCACCGAACCTTGCGTTCCATATTCCGGTACGAAGAATTTGCGCTAGGCAACAATTATCGTTTTATTCCTATCGATGAGATTACCGATCCTTCGGCGACTTACTTTTATATGTGGCGATATCATAAATTGACAGGTGTTGATGACCGTAGCCACGACTATATTGTCAATATCAGTAACCAGGAGATTGCCATCGATTCTGTTACGCTGGATACCGGGACTTATGAGGTCGGCCTTCGAATTGAAGATGACTATGGATGTTCATCGAATTATTCAACTCTTGTTCAGGTGTTTGAAAGCATTCAAATTCCGAATGTTTTTGTTCCTGATGTGGAAAAATTCCTGATCATTGATCCGTTAAACCAGAATACAGTTCTCAAATTCCAGGTCTTTAACCGGTATGGATTACTGGTTTTTTCACAGGAATCGCCCATTATCAACTGGGACGGCAAATCCAATACAGGTATCGATCTGAATACAGGTGTGTATTATTATATCCTCGAATCTGTCGAAGGCGATCCTGCCGAAAGATATGAACAGCTTGGTTTTATACATCTCTACCGTTAAAATTTAGTATTTTATTCAAAATAGGCTGAAGGCTTTAAAATAGTAACCTGCCGAAAAGATGGCGGAATCAATAACATGTGACCCCAATAGAAAAAATAAAAATCTATATCATCTTCTGATACGCCACAACATCCAGTACTTTTCCAAATTTCTCCCCTACCTCTTTAAAATGGGCACATTTTACATATCCCGATTTTTCAAAAAGAGCAACACTATGACCGTTATCGGCCGAAATAACGCCTATCAGGACTTTGATTGTCTCGGTTTTTAAAGCATCTTCTTCCAGCCTCTGTAACGCTATTCTTCCAATGCCCATTCCTGTATATCCGGGTTTCAGGTAAACACTCACTTCAGCCGTGCGATCATATGCAGGCCGGTTCTTATATATACCAAAGTATGCATACCCGCATACCTGGCCATCTGCCATAACCAGGTACGATTTGTATTTTGGATGGTCAAGAGGCATATTCTCCTTCAGATAAGCCAGAGAAACAGTCCGGGTGTGAAAGGTTGCTGACGAATTCAATATATAGAAATCATAGATTTCCTTTATTAATGGTAAGTCTTCTTCTGTAAGTCTGGTGAACTGAACATTCATTTTGTATGCGCTCCGCCGTAAAAATAGTTGAATCTCTTCAAAACATTACCTAACATTGCTAATAATCATAAAAACCGTTTGTTTTACCAACATGAATAATAAGGTAAAAATCACCTTCTTAATTCGAGGAGATTCAAAAATTATTTTACTTTTGCAACCTGCCGGGAAAAATACTACTTGAAGAAATACATGAGTAAAAAATAGTAAAATAACTATATATAAAATGAAAGTATATACGACCGATCAGATCAGAAACATTGTATTAACCGGATGCTCAGGTTCAGGTAAAACCACACTGGCCGAAGCAATGCTTTTTGAAGGAAAAACCATCGACCGCCGCGGCGATATAGATAGCAAGAATACGGCATCGGATTATCGCGATATTGAGCATGAGAATGAAAACTCGGTATTTTCTTCGCTTTTATCAACCGAATATAACAACCATAAAATCAATATACTCGATGTCCCCGGACTTGACGATTTCGTGGGCAACCTCTTTTCATCGATGGTTGTGGCCGATACAGCCGTAATGGTACTGAATGCGCAGAATGGCATTGAAGTGGGTGCCGAAATACATTTCCGCCACCTTGCCAAAGCGGCAAAGCCCATGCTCATTGCTGTAAATCAACTCGATAACGAAAAAGCAAACTTCGAAAAAACCATTGAATCGGCAAAAGACCGTTTCGGCAATGCCGTTACCATTATCCAATACCCCTTCCATACAGGCGTCGGATTCAATTCCGTTATCGACGTGCTGACTATGAAAATGTATAAGCTGGGTGAGAATGGTCATGTGGAAGTTATCGATATCCCCGACAGTGAAAAGGATCACGCAGCAAAATATCATAACGAACTGGTTGAAAAAGCTGCAGAAAACGATGAAAAACTGATGGAGATCTTCTTCGAAAAGGACGGACTCACGGAAGATGAGTTGCATTCGGGTATTGCTGAAGGTTTGCTCACCAGGGGTATGTTCCCTGTATTTTGTATTTCGGCAAAAAAAGATATGGGAGTAGGTCGCCTGATGGAGTTCATCACCAGCGTTGTTCCGAGTCCGGATAAGATGCCCGCACCAAAAGACAGTAAAGGTGTTGAAGTACCATGCACTTCTTCCGGATCTGCAACTATTTTTGTATTCAAAACCAGCGTTGAACAACATATCGGCGAAATCATCTTCTTCAAAGTGATGTCGGGTACTATTAAAGAAGGTATGGATCTGACCAATACTACAACCAAAAATAAAGAGCGCCTGTCGCAAATCATGCTGAGCGCAGGGAAAAACCGGACAAAAGTAGCCTCACTCACTGCCGGCGATTTGGGTATTACATTAAAACTAAAAGCTACAAAGTTCAATCATACACTCAGTGAAAAAGATATTGTCTTTGACAAAATTTTACTCCCTGAACCAAAATACCGTACAGCTATTAAGCCGATGACCGAGGGTGACGAAGAAAAACTGGGTGAAGCGCTGAACCGTATGCACCAGGAAGATCCGACAATCGTGATTGAATATTCAAAGGAACTGCGTCAGATCATTATTCACGGACAAGGTGAGTACCATATGAACATCCTGAAGTGGCATCTCGATAAGCAGTTCAAGATTGAAACCACTTATGTACCCCCAAGAATTCCCTACCGCGAAACGATTACAAAAGCCGCCCAGGCCGACTATCGTCATAAAAAACAATCGGGCGGTGCAGGGCAATTTGGCGAAGTGCACATGATGATTGAACCCTATACCGAAGGTGCAAAACCAAAAGATATGTTCAAGATCGAAGGCAAGGACCTTAAGATGTCGGTTCGCGGAAAAGACGAGATTGAACTCAGCTGGGGAGGAAAACTTATGTATTATAACTGTATTGTCGGCGGTTCAATCGATGCACGCTTCTTACCCGCTATCCTGAAAGGTATTATGGAAAAAATGGAAATGGGTCCGCTAACAGGTTCTTATGCCCGGGACATATGCGTTTATGTGTACGACGGTAAAATGCACCCTGTCGATTCCAACGAAATTTCATTCCGCCTGGCAGGACGTAATGCTTTTGCCATGGCATTTAAGAAAGCGGCACCGAAAATTCTTGAACCCATCTACGATGTGGAAGTACTTGTTCCTTCCGACCGCATGGGCGATGTAATGAGCGACCTGCAGGGACGCCGTGCCGTTGTGCAGGGTATGTCGAGCGAACACGGGTTAGAAAAAATCATCGCCAAAGTACCCCTTGCCGAGATGAACCGGTATTCAACCTCACTGAGTTCTATTTCAGGGGGACGTGCCATGTACAGCATGAAATTCAGCGAATATGCCGCTGTACCGGGCGAAGTGCAGGATCAACTTCTGAAAGCCTATGAGTCGGAACAGGAAGAAGAATAATACATTACCACAAAAAATTATAGAAACCCCGGCAACTTGTTCCGGGGTTTTTTTAATGTTAACTGTGCTTCTAATACTCCACAATTTGCTCTTAAACCTGAAACCTGAGACTCCCGCCTACGTTAAAACTGTGGCGGGCAAGTGTAACTTGAAATCAGCAAACAGCACCCAACAATTTGAAAGTACCCTTCTGCTATTCCGTGTTATAAACATGTACGAAGCCTTTATATATAGTTGGAGCGGGTTTATCTACATCGGCAATATCATTAGCTGTTAGCCGTGGTTTCCTCCCGGTCTCAAAATCAGGCAAGGTTTTTATTTCCTTTACTACATAATAATACACTCCTGTGTGCACATAATTCTTGGAGTTGTGGTCCATTCCATCCCAGCCCTCCCAGTCGCGTATATCGCCTTCAAAATGATATATCCGGTTCCCGTATCGGTTGTAGATAGCGATCTCAAAAAATGTTATGCTGACATCACCTATAAACCGGAAGTAATTGTTTTCTCCTTCGGGACAGGAAAACACATTGGGCAGGTTTGCCTGTGCTGTCATTTCTGATTCACCGATCTCAACCGGGTAATCATTTGTATCAAGTACTTCCCCGCTTTTCGGGAAGGTATCGGTACAGGCTTCATACAGATGGTCCACTATGTTGTAAACAATCAGCTTGGGATAGTATGTACCGGGTAGCTGATAGGTGTGCATAACCGAATCGTCCTTTGCCTGCTCCACAAGGTTATCGCCGAAAAACCAGGTCATAGTATCGGCATTTACGGACAGATTTCTGAACAGGTAGAGTGCCGGAGCCGATATATTATCATAATAACTGGCTCCGTAAAAATCGTCGTAATACCGGTCGATCCTGTCGGGATAATATGCGCTGTCGTTTAGTTTGATGTACTGATAGGCATAATCGGCATGAGGTTCAATGGTTTCATAAAAAATGGAATCACGCCTCGTCATTCCGTAGTTATCTGTTACGGTTAATAAATACCAGCTGTCCTCCCAGTATGGATCCTCGATATCAATTTCCAGGAAATGTTCATCATTCTGTACAAAGTAGTTAATGTCCGCCTCGCCAGCATCGGGGTTGGACGACCAGTTGTTTCTTATTACGGGATAATTCAACTCCATAGTAAAAAGGCTGCCATTCTCAGGATTGTAATAATACATATCAGCACTGTCGATACGTGCCCTGATATCGCGTATCAGGTGGCACCATTTATGCGATTGAGGTATAGCTTTTATCGTTATTCCTTCCTGATCGATGAGTTCTCCGTTGTATATTTCTATTGAAAAATCGTTGATCAGCGCCCAGCAACGGCCTTCATAATCATTCCCGTTTCCTGTAATCCGTAAACGATATCCCCTGCTTTCGGTAATCAGAATATCGCTTTTAGTATCGTATAGGCTGGTAAGCGGCTGGAAAATCTCTGCATCGGCATCATAGTATTCCCAGTCGAAAGTCGTAGAATCGCCGTTAGGCGAAAGTGCATGAATATATTTATCAGTATTGTAACTGAAAAAAAGAAACACTGAATCGGGAATTCCTGTAATTTCATACACGGTAACTCCGGCATAATCGGCTGAGCCTCTTAAGAGCTGGGCATTTAATGAATTCGCAATGAATAATGGTAATACGTAAAGGATTGCAAGTATTCGACTGAGCATTACAAAAGATTTTCAGATGATAACTCGAAAATATGAATTTTAGTATCTCTTGATCTCACTTATACATTGCGAATATAAACAATCCTGATGAATCCGCCAGATGACTACAGAGTCCAGAATTCTATGTTTCATAAAAGTTCTTCTTCCATATTAAATTCATCAGAAACAGTTCAACTCAACCTCTTGTTTTTGTTGATTATTCGTGAAAAAAAATACAGCGCATTCCACTTGCTCCTTTCAGTATATTCTATCTTTATGCTTCTAAAAAAATACATGCTGTGAGTAAGTTGTTCGACGGATTGAATGAAGCACAGACCGAAGCGGTGAAGCATACCGAAGGCCCATCGTTAGTGATCGCCGGCGCCGGTTCGGGAAAAACCCGCGTACTTATTTACCGCATTGCTCATTTGCTCGAGAAAGGCATCTCGCCTTCATCGATCCTGGCCCTGACATTTACCAACAAGGCAGCCCGCGAAATGAAGGAGCGTATTATACAACTGCTTGGCAACGATGCCGCACGCTACCTATGGATGGGAACCTTTCACTCAATGTTTGCCCGCATATTACGTAAGGAAGCTGACAAACTGGGCTATCCGTCGGCGTTCTCGATATACGATACTGACGATTCGAAAAGCCTCATAAAAACAATTATCCGCGAACTACATCTCGACGAGAACGTTTATAAACCCGGCGAAGTGTTTGGCCGGATTTCATCAGCGAAGAATAACCTGATCACTCCCCAGGTTTATGTCAATAACGATAAGTTCCGTGAACGCGACCGTATCACCCGGCGGCCTATGCTTGGCGATATTTTCAGACTGTATGCCATACGGTGTAAAAAGGCCGGGGCCATGGATTTTGACGACCTGTTGCTGAATACCAATATCCTCCTTCACGATTTTAATGATGTGCTGCGTACCTACCAGGAAAAATTCCGTTTCATCCTTGTCGATGAATACCAGGATACCAATTATGCCCAGTACTTGATCGTGAACCGGCTGGGAGAAAAACATAAAAATGTATGTGTTGTGGGCGACGATGCTCAGAGCATCTATTCATTCCGCGGAGCAAAAATTGAAAACATCCTCAATTTTAAGAACGATTATCCCGAATACCGCCTCTTCAAACTCGAACGGAATTACCGCTCCACACAAGCTATTGTAAATGCCGGTAACAGCATCATCGATAAAAACCGCGACCAGATTCGAAAAACCATTTATTCAAAAAATGAAGAAGGTGAAAAAATACAGGTTGTAAAAGCCCTCACCGACTTTGAAGAAGGATTCAGTATTTCGAATTCCATTCTCGATACCCGGCTCACAGAGCAATTGCATTACAGCGATTTTGCTATACTTTACCGCACCAATGCGCAATCGAGAATATTTGAAGAAGCCCTGCGCAAACGAAATATACCTTACAGGGTTTATGGAAGTATATCGTTCTATCAACGAAAAGAGATAAAGGATGTTATAGCCTACCTTCGAATCCTGGTAAATCCGAAAGATGATGAAGCGCTGAAACGCATCATCAACTATCCGGCACGGGGTATTGGAAAAACAACAGTGGGTAAACTCGAAGAAGTTGCTGTCACGAGAGATATCAGTCTCTGGGAAGTGCTTCAAAATCCTTCCGATCCGGCACTTCGGTTGAACCGGGGCACTATTGAAAAACTTCTATCATTCAGCGATCTGATAAACAACTGCAGGGAAAAAGCAAAGAAAGAAGATGCCTTTGAAACTGTTAAACATGTTGTCTCGGCGTGCGGGATTTTGAAAGAGCTTCATAATGGCAATACACCTGAAGAACTTAGCAAATATGAAAATCTTGATGAACTCATCAATGGCATACACGATTTTGTTGATAGTGCCCGAGAAGAAGACGAACCTCCTTCTCTCGAGCGATACCTGGAAAATGTCGCACTGCTTACCGATGCCGATAATGAAAAGGATGAAGCCCGTGACAAGGTGAGTATAATGACCATGCATTCGGCCAAGGGACTCGAGTTTCGTGTTGTGTTTATCGCAGGTGTCGAGGAAGAGCTTTTCCCCTCGCCTATGTCGGTGGAAAACATGCACGACCTGGAAGAGGAACGAAGACTTTTCTATGTAGCTGTAACACGTGCGAAAAAGAAAGTGATCATTTCGTACAGCCAGTCACGGTATCGATGGGGTGAGCTGGTCAATTGTTCTCCAAGCCGTTTTATAAAGGAAATCGATGAATCGTTTATCGACTGGCCTGACGATCCGCGAAAAGATATGTTTATTTTCGACCGTGAAGATGAGTACATGGATGAAAAACAAGGATACCAGCCAACAAAGTCATCATTCAGGAGGACCGGAAGAAAACTGACAAGAATTACCGGGCAGGGTATCGACAGCAAATCACATCAATCAGTATCCGATCCTTCATTCAAACCCTCCGACCCCTTAAAAATACAATCGGGAATGCTGGTTGAACACTCTCGGTTCGGTAAAGGAAAAGTAATTCATATCGAAGGTGAAATGCCCAACAGGAAAGCTACTGTTTTCTTTCAGCAGATGAAGCAGGAAAAACAGCTTTTACTGAAATTCGCAAAACTCAGAATTATTGATAATTTCTAATATTTTGTACTTACCAATCATTGTTGAAACTTGATAAACGATAGTTCAAATCAAGAAATAGCTTTGGCAGTATGAATTTTTCATTTAGCTTTGTAATTCAATCCAATCATGGAATTTTACTATCGGATAGCGGTACCATATTTCGTCCTATGCTGAATTGACAGCATATAAGCAGCATGGAAACAACGACATATGTACCAATAAATATTCCGGCCTGCAACGATAACTAGCATTTTAGGCAATAAAACAGAAGATAATAGTAAACACGAAATTTACCGCGAATGAGTTTTGATTATAACACCAGCCGTAAACAACTGGCACTTCCCGAGTATGGAAGAAACATCCAGAAAATGGTCGATTACATAAAGACTATTGAAGACCGCACGGAGCGCAACAGACTAGCATATGCAATAATTGCCATAATGGGTAACCTGAACCCTCATTTACGCGACATAAGCGATTTTAAGCACAAACTTTGGGATCATCTTGCTATAATTGCTGATTTTGAACTGGATATCGATTTCCCTTATGAAATTCCGCGACCGGAAACATTCCAGCAAAAACCCCGCATTGTTGAATATGGTATCCATACTATTTTTTATAAACATTATGGAAAATCGATCGAGCTGATGATCGATGTAGCCTGCGAAATGCCCGATGGTTTTGAAAAAGAAAAACTAGTAAGTACGATTGCAAATCATATGAAAAAATCGTACCTGACATGGAACCGAGATGCTGTAAGCGATGAGTTAATTCTTAAAGATCTCAAAATATTGTCGCAGGGACGCCTTAGTACAGATAATATCAAATTAAACGAAACACGCGAAATACTAAATAAGAAGAAAAACCGCAGACCCATGCGGAAAAAATAATGCATCGCACATATGAGCTCTTTTCGAATTGAAGGAGGTCGTAAACTCAGGGGAAACCTGATACCTCAGGGTGCAAAAAACGAAGCACTGCAGGTAATCTGTGCAAGCCTTCTTACTCCCGAAGCAGTTACCATCAGCAATATACCAGACATTCTCGACGTTCAAAACCTGATTTTATTACTTAAAAATCTTGGCGCCGATGTAAAAGAACTTGCAACCGGATCGTACCGGTTTCAAGCTGAAAACATAAATATCGAGTACCTGTTATCTGAAGAATACAGGAACAAGAGTACCATTCTGCGCGGATCGGTTATGATTATAGGTCCCCTTCTTGCAAGGTTTGGAAAAGGATATATTCCGAAACCAGGTGGCGATAAAATCGGCCGTCGTCGCCTCGACACACACTTTAATGGTTTTATCCGTCTGGGTGCCGAATTTCTGTACAATCACAACGATGACTTTTATACTGTTATAGCCAAAGAATTAAAAGGTACTTTCATGCTTCTCGAGGAAGCATCGGTTACAGGTACAGCAAACCTGATTATGGCTGCTGTAATGGCAAAAGGTACTACCACAATTTACAACGCTGCCTGTGAACCTTATATCCAGCAATTATGTAAAATGCTGGTTAGTATGGGAGCCAACATTCAGGGAATAGGTTCCAACCTGCTGACAATTGAAGGGGTTGACAAACTTGGAGGATGCACCCATGTATTGCTTCCGGATATGATTGAAGTGGGCAGTTTTATTGGTCTTGCAGCGTTGACCCAATCGGAAATTGTCATTAAAAATGTTTCCTATAAAAACCTGGGGATCATCCCCCGATGTTTCGAAAGACTCGGAATTCAGCTTACCCTGCAGAACGATGATATTTTTATTCCGGCCCAGGATCATTACGAAATCGAAACCTTTATCGATGGTTCCATCATGACCATAGATGATGCCCCCTGGCCCGGACTGACACCCGACCTTCTTAGTGTTATGCTTGTAGTAGCCACCCAGGCCAAAGGCAGTATACTGATACATCAGAAAATGTTCGAAAGCCGGCTTTTCTTTGTCGATAAGCTTATCGATATGGGGGCACAGATCATATTGTGCGATCCGCACCGGGCTACAGTTATAGGACTGGATAAAAAAGTTCAGCTTCGGGCCACGAACATGACGTCACCTGATATCCGGGCAGGTGTCGCATTGCTTCTGGCAGCGCTTTCGGCCGAAGGAACTAGTACAATTCATAATATCGACCAAATTGATCGTGGATACCAGAACATCGACAAGAGGCTGAACGCAATCGGAGCCAATATTATACGTCTTTAATTACCCATCTCATGTCAAAATTCCTCCTGATCTTCTTTTTGGCATCTTTCACACAGTGTTATTGCCCTGAAAAACATAAAAAAACCGAGTCTCCTGCACCGGTGAAAACAAGTACAGATATAGGTGAGCTTGCACCGGACCTTTCTTATCTCAATCCCGAAGGAACGGACATTTCACTTTATTCTCTTAGAGGTAAAATAGTACTCCTCGATTTTTGGGCATCCTGGTGCCCGCCCTGCCGTCGTGAAAATCCAAATGTTGTAACAATCTATAAAGATTTCATGGATAAAAAATTTCGGAACGGGAATGGATTTACTATTTATAGTGTATCGTGCGATAAGGCAAAAGAATCCTGGATCGATGCTATTGCGACTGATCAATTGTTATGGGAAAATCATGTTAGTGATCTTAAGGGATGGGAAGCAGAGGCTGCTTATATCTATAACATCAAAATGATACCTTCGAATGTACTGATTGATGGTGAAGGTATCATCCTGGCAAAAGATCTGCATGGCACAGAACTTAGAACTTTTCTCGAAACACTTCTGGTTAAGTGACCGGACGGAGTTTTCGATACTATTACCTGTCAAATTGACTGTACAAGCTTCTTGGCAAAAATTTTGAGTAAAGAAAGACCAATGTATACTGATACATTAAAATTGATTTAAACTATGAGTAAGAAACCGGTAAAACATGCTACAGATAATAAAACTAAAGGAATGAAAGAGGAGAAAGAAATTCATGATATAAATAATCAGACCGACTTAGAAGGTATCGAAAAAGAAAATAAGCAGGACATTCCGTCAGAAAAAGAAAGTAAAAAACTAAAGGATGCCAGTGCTAAGTCAGTACATACAAAAGAAAAAGAGACCAAGAAAAGGATCTCCGAGCTGGAGCAATCTGCCAGAGAACTCCAGGATAAGTATCTTCGTTTATCGGCCGAATTTGACAATTACAGGAAGCGAACACTGAAGGAGAAAGCTGAATTGATAATTAATGCGAATGAAAACCTGTTGAAAGATATTCTGCCAGTCGTTGACGATTTTGAGAGAGGGATCGAACATATCGACAAATCGGAAGATCTGGATGCTCTGAAGCAGGGAATTCATCTGATTTATAGTAAGTTCTCGGAATTTCTTCGCCAGAAAGGAATTAAAGAGATCGATGCCCTTAGTCAGACTTTCAATATCGATTTTCATGAGGCTATGACAAAAATACCCGCTCCCACAGAAGAGGATAAGGGCAAAATTCTCGATGTCCTCGAAAAAGGATACATGCTTAATGATAAAGTAATTCGCTATGCCAAGGTGGTAGTTGGCGATTGAAGGAAACTAATACAGTAAAGTTGCAAACATGGCAAAAAGAGATTACTACGAAGTGCTTGGTGTCTCAAAAAATGCATCAGTTGAAGAGATAAAGAAGGCTTACCGGAAACAAGCTCTGAAATACCATCCCGATAAAAATCCCAATAATAAAGAGGCCGAAGAAAAATTCAAGGAGGCAGCGGAAGCATACGAAGTACTCAGCAATGCTGATAAAAAAAGACGCTATGACCAGTTTGGTCATGCAGGCCTGGGTAATTCAGGTGGCGGTTTTTCGGGCGGCGGCATGACCATCGAGGATATATTCAATCAGTTTGGAGATATCTTTGGCGATTTCGGAGGTTTTGGCAATTTTGGATTTGGAAGCAGCCGGAGTCGAAGTTCCCGCAGGGTAAACAAAGGAAGTAATCTGCGCGTGAAAGTAACTCTTACTCTCGATGAAGTTGCCAATGGAGTCGAAAAGAAACTCAAGGTGAATAAATATGTTGCCTGTCAGACCTGTGGAGGTACGGGAGCACGCGGCAACGATGGATATACAACTTGCAGTACCTGTCATGGATCGGGCCATGTTACCCGGATTGCGAACACCCTGTTAGGACAAATGCAAACCACTTCCACTTGTCCTCATTGCGATGGCGAAGGGAAGATTATCAAAGACCGGTGCACAACCTGCCATGGAGAAGGAATTGTAAAAGATCAGGAAGTTGTTAAAATTACTATTCCCGCAGGAGTATCAGAAGGAATGCAGCTTAATGTTTCCGGAAAGGGAAATGCAGCTCGCCGTGGTGGAATCAACGGCGATCTGCTTATTGTCATTGAAGAAAAACAACACCCCGAGCTGATCCGCGATGGAAACGACCTGATTTATTATCTGCATCTGAGCATTCCACAAGCCGCTTTGGGTACAACTGTAGAAATTCCTACGGTGGATGGCAAGGCCAAGATACGGATCGAACAAGGTACCCAACCGGGCAAGATACTTCGCCTGAGGGGAAAGGGAATTCCGGAAGTAAACGGCTACGGACGGGGAGATTTGCTCGTCAGTATAAACGTCTGGATACCGAAAAACCTGAGCAGGGAAGAGCAAAAACAGCTTGAAAAACTCGGAGAATCATCAAATTTTACACCCGATCCATCAAAAATGGAAAAAGGTTTCTTTGAACGTATCCGCAATTATTTCGAGTAATCATGAATCAACTAAAAATATCTGATGTCACTATTTGAAGCACTGAATATCAATAAGAGTTATGGCAATCATAAGGTACTCAGCGATGTATCCATTCACGTTCCTGAGGGAAGTATTTATGGTTTGCTGGGTCCCAATGGAGCAGGAAAAACAACCCTGATACGAATTATAAATCGTATTACAGCTCCCGACCGGGGAGAACTATTATTCAGGGGGAAAAAACTGTCCTATGAAGATCTGTTTCAGATTGGCTACCTGCCTGAGGAACGGGGTTTATACAAAAAAATGAGAGTAGGGGAACAATCGCTCTACCTGGCTCAACTCAAAGGACTATCGAAAAACGATGCGATGAAACGATTAAAATATTGGTTCGGTAAATTCGATATGATTCACTGGTGGAACAAGAAAATAGAGGAACTATCAAAAGGAATGGCCCAGAAGGTCCAGTTTATTATTACTGTATTACACGATCCGAAATTACTGATCTTCGATGAACCATTCAGCGGTTTCGACCCGGTAAATGCTTCCATGTTGAAAAAAGAAGTGCTTGAACTAACAGAAAAAGGTACCACAGTAATTTTCTCAACTCACGATATGGCTTCGGTTGAAGAACTCTGCGATCATATAACCCTCATCGATAAATCAAAAACGATTTTGGAAGGCAGTGTTCCTGATATTAAACAACAATATAAAGCAAATCTGTTTGAACTGATCTATACAGGAAATCCGGACAATCTGGCACAAAAACTTAATGGTACGTTTACAATCACCCATTCGGAAACATTGCACGGAGGAGAAAACCTGATCCGTATTCAATTGCCTGAAAAAAAATCCGGGAACAGCCTCCTTGAACTTGCAATGGCTCATGTCGAAATCGTTTCATACAGGGAAGTGCTTCCCAGTATGAATGAAATATTTATTAAAGCAGTAAGTAAGAATTCGCAATCACCCGACCATGAATAAAATACTATTGATCATCCGAAGGGAATATATTACCCGTGTACGAAAACGAGCTTTTATTGTCATGACCATCCTGGGACCAATAATTTTTGCATCGTTTATGGTAGTGCCCTATTTGCTCGTTAAGCTCGAAGACACTGATCTGAAAACCATTGCAGTTGTTGAACTCGATGAATACAATACTCCCGTTGCGCATGAGAACCTGATTTTTGAAAATCTGTTTGCCCCAAAGGAAAAGCTGAAATTCGATTACCTGAGTAATGTCGATACGACAACCATTGAAAAACTCATTCAGTTCTCGGGGTATTATGGTGTACTCATTCTGAACCATCGACTATTAAATCAACAAAGTGCTGAAATTCAGTTATATGCCAAAAAACAGCCGAGTCTGGGTATAGAGATGCATATCAGCCAGTCACTGGAAGATTTTCTTTTTGAGAAAAAACTGGAAAAGATGAATCTGTCCCCCGATGAAATCAGATCGTATAAACCACAAATACATTTAAAAACCAACCGGCTGGAAAAAGGGAAGTTTAAAGAGCAAAAAATGGTTGACCTGAAACGTGGAATTGGTTATGCTGCAGGATTCATGATCTATTTTTTCATTTTCTTTTTCGGTGCCCAGGTAATGCGGGGAGTAATTGAAGAAAAAACAAACCGGATTGTCGAGGTGATCGTCACATCCGTGCGTCCATTTCAGCTGATGATTGGAAAAATCGCAGGTATTGCCCTGGTCGGGTTGACCCAGTTCATCGCATGGATCTTGCTTACTGCTGGTATATATCAGTTTGCCATGATTCAGTTTGTCGGACCTCCTAAAATAAACAGGACCGAGCAATTTCAGGGTCTGACCACTCCGGGTATGAACAGCCAGATGATGCCGCAAACCTCAGAAGCTCCCGAATTCATTAAAGCTTTAAACTCGGTGAACCCTTCTTTCTATTTCTACCTTCTCGGTACCTTTCTCTTTTATTTCATCTTTGGCTACCTGTTATATGGATCCATGTTTGCAGCTATAGGTTCGGCGGTCGATAGCGAGACCGATACACAGCAATTTATGTTGCCGGTTACCATTCCGTTAATAGTAAGTATCATCGTTATGATAAACGCTATTACGAATCCCGAAGGACAGCTGGTTTTCTGGTTTTCTATAATTCCTTTCACCTCACCTGTAGTGATGATGGCTCGTATCCCCTTTATTCCTCCTATAGGAGAATTGTTGTTGTCCATGGTGCTTTTAGTAGGTACATTTTTCGCTATGACATGGGTTGCAGGGAAAATATACCGCACAGGAATTCTTATGTATGGTAAGAAGGTTAATTATCGGGAATTATTTAAATGGTTGACTTATAAGAAATAATCTACCGGATAATTTCAACGCATAAATATCCGGAAGGAGATTAGTACTTTTACTGATTGTATCTCATATTTAAATCTTTTATGCGGGTAGCTGTTCTCGATCTGGGCACCAATACCTTCAATCTGATTGTTGCCGAACAAAATGAAAATACTCCATTTCAGATCCTGCACAACAGTAAGCTCCCGGTAAAACTAGGTGAAAAAGGAATAAACAAGGGTGAGATTTTGCAGTCTGCTTTCGATAGAGGTATTCATGCCGTTAAAATTCACCTCCAGACAATACATACTCTAAATGTTGAAAAAATTATAGCGTTTGGAACATCGGCATTGCGAACTGCAAAAAACGGAGATCAATTCATTGAAGCTATCCGACATCTCACGGGAATTGAAATAGAAATTATTACCGGCGACAGGGAAGCTGAATTAATTTATTATGGGGTAAGACAAACTCACCCTATGGATAAAGGAAAATACCTGATCCTTGACATCGGAGGCGGAAGTAACGAACTTATTATTGCCGACAAAGACCGGATTTACTGGAAACGTAGTTATGAACTTGGAATCGCCCGCCTCCTCAATCGTTTTAAACCTTCCGATCCGATTACCCCTCCTGAAATCGCAAAAATAAAACAATATCTGGCACAGGAAATACCTGATCTGGTGGATCAGGTGAAACGGTATAATGTAAAAACACTTCTTGGAGCCTCAGGTTCATTCGAAACGTTTGTTTCCATGATCCGTGCCGATCAAATCGAGGATGAAACAACATCTTCATTATTTCCACGTTCCATATCCGTTTCACCCCGCGATTTTAATCTTCTCTATGAAAAATTGATCCAATCGAAAGCAGCGGAACGAAGCACCATGAAAGGACTGGAACCTATGCGAATCGAGATGATTGTTTTGGCCTGTCTTTTTGTTAAATTTATCCTGGAAACCTTGCATCTGGAAACCATATTCCAGTCGAATTTTGCCCTGAAAGAAGGAGCAATTTATCAACTATTTAATAATTAGTTACATGGCTCATATACTTGTTATCGACGACGAAAAAAGCATACGGAATACTCTGAAAGATATTCTCGAATACGAATCGCACGATGTAGAATTAGCCGAAGATGGATCTTCGGGTCTTGAGCTTTTTAATCAGAACCATTACGATGCTGTGTTGTGCGATATCAAGATGCCCAATATGGATGGTATCGAGGTTCTTTCAAAAATTACGGAAATAAATCCCGAAGTACCGGTAATTATGATCTCGGGGCATGGCAATATCGATACTGCCGTTGATGCAATCAGGAAAGGTGCTTACGATTTTATACAAAAACCCCTCGATCTGAACCGGTTACTGGTAACCATTAAAAATGCACTCGAACGAAAAGACCTGGTTGTTGAAACCCGGCAACTGAAAAAGAAGATCAGTAAGCGTTATGAAATGGTTGGTAATTCGGCAGCCATAAGAAAGGTTCAGGAAATGATCGATAAAGTTGCACCTACTGATGCCCGAGTACTAATAACTGGTGCAAATGGTACAGGAAAGGAACTGGTAGCCAGGGGTCTGCATGAAAAGAGCAACCGGGTATCGGGTCCGTTTATTGAGGTAAATTGTGCAGCTATACCTTCGGAACTCATTGAAAGCGAACTTTTTGGTCATGAGAAAGGAGCATTTACCTCCGCCATCAAACAACGTAAAGGTAAATTCGAACAGGCCGAAGGAGGTACTATTTTTCTCGATGAGATCGGCGATATGAGTCTGGCGGCCCAGTCAAAAGTTTTGAGAGCATTACAGGAAAATAAAATTTCAAGAGTCGGAAGCGATAAGGATATCAATATTAATGTTCGTGTGTTGGCTGCTACCAACAAGGACATGCGTACCGAGATCGACGCCAAAACGTTTCGCGAAGACCTGTACCACAGACTGAGTGTAATTCTTATACATGTTCCTGCGTTGAATGAACGGCTCGAGGATATTCCCATACTGGCCGAACATTTCAACGAAATCATCTGCGGAGAGTATGGACAACCTAAGAAGCGAATTATGAAAGATGCCATTGAAGAATTGCAAAAAATCACCTGGACAGGAAACATCCGAGAATTCCGCAATGTACTGGAACGATTAATTATTCTGTGCGATAAAGAAATAACAGGTAAAGATGTAAAAGCTTATGCCGCGCCAATTTCAAAGTGATTGTTATTATTTGCAGACCCTCAGGAATATAATGAATTTATTAAATTCTATCTCTTTAATCAAGAAGAAAAGGGCTAAAGCCCTGCACGGAATTCATCTGTTATCATCATCCACGTCCTAAAGGACGTGGCAATTGAATTTTATGAAATTAAAACTATTCAGGCATCTCAATAACTCCATTCTTAAGAAGCCAGGCTAAAGCCCTGCACAGAATTCATCTGTTATCAGTATCCACGTCCTGACCACGTATCGCCAGGGCTATCGCGGTGGCAAAAGAACGTGGCAATTAAATTACCTCAAATAGGAATTATTCATATGTCTCAATAGCTCCATCCTATAGGATGGAGATAGAAACCCTGTATAGTGTCCTCTCTTCTCTGAATCACTCATAAATATTTCATTGCCATTCATTTAAGAAACGAGTTAACCACTTAAGTTTTGTTTTCTTAAAAAAATGTGTACATTTAACTCATACAAACCTAAAACACAGAATTATGAAACCTTCCGCACCAAAAACAATTGTCTGGATTCTTGGCCTTATCCTCGGAATCGTAGGAATTATAGGCCATTTCGTTTCAGTAGATATTCTGACTAATATTAGTTATTGGTTGTTGCTCGCCGGTTTTGCATTGCTCGCACTGGGCACAACATTTAAAGGACTTTGAAAAAGAGGTTGACAATTCTTCATGAAATCTCCGGAGTGTAAATTCTGGAGATTTTTTTTATTAATAACCATCCTTGTTGCTATCAAGTCTTCAGAATCTTAATTGTCACAAACATGGAAAGATTATTAGATAAGGTACTCAGAACCCTGTCAATCCATGAAAGAAATCCGAAAGAGAATCCAGGTAAAATTGATTTGAATGATACTCCGCCACTGAGAAGGTATCGGAAGGGTGTGTGATACGATATGTTCTCTATCTTCAATTCAGGAAACCGACTGTTAAACAATGCGACATCACGCTCAAACACAATCCAGGGCAATGCTCCGTTTGCCCCGCTCATTGGGCCGGTTTCCGGAATCTGCCACCCTCCTTTTTCGTCGAAAGGTTCATGATGCAGGTTCTTATATATCAACCTCCCCCACCAGGAATTTGCCGGTTCGATCATTACGATCTTACTTCCTTTTTTTAAAACACGGCTGGCTTCCTTAAGGAATTGAAAAGAATCCGGTATATGATGAAACGTATCCAGAAGAAATAAAGCACTCAATTCAGAATCTGTAAAAGGCATATCCAGGGCAGAGAACCTCATATCGGTATGGGGAAGCGGTAAAACATCGGAAGTTATTATGGATGGCTCAACATCTTTTAAAAAACCTCCCCCCGAACCCAGTTCGACACATTTGCCTTCAGGTATTGTCTTCATCGCTTCACAAAATACTGAATACCATTCTAAATACAGTTTCTTTAAAAAAGCTTTCTTCAAGATAATCTGGCGATGGAACAGTGTTCTCTCAGGAGTGTCGAGATTATATCGGGTTTTGTACCGGAACATTCTTATTGATTTGAAACAAAGAAACGAATAAATACAAAAAAGGAATTATTTTTAGAGCCATTTTCATCAACTCACAACAATAGGATGACGGGAAAAGAAGTTCATCATGCCTACTTCGAACAATTAGCTTCAAAGAGACTGCTTTGGAAGAAACGGAACCGGTTTTATCACAGAATCCTGGAGAAGCATTACCGGTTTATCATTCCCGAAGGATCGAACGTTTTGGAACTGGGATGCGGAACAGGGGAATTGCTTGCTGCGGTTAAACCCTCCGTTGGAGTGGGAGTCGACTTCTCCGAAGAGATGCTGAGAATAGCACGTAATAGGCATCCCCATCTAAAATTTGTGCTGGCCGACGTTGCGGTCTACAATTCACCGGAGAAATTCGATTACATCATTATTTCCGATCTGCTCTCATCGCTTTGGGATATTCAGGCAGTTTTGCACAACATTCAAAACTTCTGCCACCCGGGTACAAAACTCGTGATTTCGACCTATAATTATATCTGGGAACCTGTGCTGCGGTTTACAGAAATGATTGGTCTGAAAGCAAAACAACCTCTTCAGAACTGGCTGACCACCGGTGATATCAGGAACCTTCTTGAACTGGAAGATTTTGAAATGATCCGGATTGAACGAAAGCTGCTTTTCCCAAAGTATATTCCTGTATTAAATGGTATTATAAACGGTTTCCTGGCAAACCTTCCCGGGCTGAACCGTATGAACCTGATCCACCTGATCACTGCCCGCCCCAAAATAAGGCTCAGCAGACAATTTTCCGTATCGATTGTTATACCGGCCCGTAATGAAATGGGGAATATTGAAAATGCCGTAAAGCGAACCCCAGAGTTCGGAACGCACCAGGAATTCATCTTTGTTGAGGGGAATTCAACGGACAAAACCTACGAAGAAATACTCCGCGTAAAGGAAGCACACCCCAATAAAGACATTAAAGTAATGAAGCAAACCGGGAAAGGAAAAGGAAATGCTGTACGCGAAGCGTTTGATGCTGCAACAGGAGATATCCTGATGATCCTGGATGCTGACCTTACAACACCTCCCGAAGATCTGCCAAAATTTTACAATGCCCTGGCCGAAAACCATGGCGAATTTATAAACGGGTGCCGGCTGGTTTATCCGATGGAGAAACAGGCCATGCGCTTCCTGAATTATCTGGCCAATAAATTTTTCGGCTGGTCTTTCACCTATTTATTAGGGCAACGGATCAAAGATACCCTTTGCGGTACCAAAGTCTTATTCAAAAAAGATTATGAACTAATTAAGAAAAATCGCAGCTATTTCGGTAATTTCGATCCCTTCGGCGATTTTGACCTCTTATTTGGAGCCGCAAAATTAAATCTGAAAATCACAGAAATCATCGTGCGGTATCGCGAGCGCGAATACGGGTCAACCCAGATCAGCCGGTTCAGACATGGCTTGCTTTTACTAAAAATGAGTTTGTTTGCGGCAAGGAAAATAAAGTTCAGAGTGTAAAAAACATAAAAACAATTTCCTTAAGAAATTCTGTATTGTGTTGAAAATACCAGATACTGAATGGTACTCATTCTAAAACCTTGTAAGGTTCAACTGGCAAATTAAAATATTTATGATTTAGCATGTTTATCTGCCATTCTAACCAGAAATCGGCACCTAAGAATACATCTGGCTTATCATGCAAATAGATCTCCCAGTTTTTTAAATCATCATAGAGAAAAATCGTCCTCGTATTCTGGTTTCCATTCATCGAGGATACAATTATTGAATTAAACGAAGATGTCCAGGGCATAATAATATTAGAAATATTTTCATCCGATTTCTTTAAAAGAAATTTCCTTCCATCCATATTATGAGTACACTCTATCAATTGTTCAATATTCTTCAAACGCCTACGAAACCGTTGACCTTCAAGGTTAAGCCTTCTAATTCCTGCAAAACAAATAACCAGAATCACTAATACTCCCGGTATTAAAACACTCCTTCTTTTACTAGATAACAATTCAGTAAAGAAAGGTACGGAAACAAAAACTGTCAGAGGTAAAAAACTTCTCTCCATCATAACATCCGAATCGCCCATGCGGTAAGTATAAAGAACTAAAACTAAAAAGCTGGTAGTACCTAAAAAGGTAAACCCTGCATTCAGATACTTCTTGTTTGCTAATTGTAACAGTATCGCCAAAATGAATATAATACATAGCCAGAAATATAACCCTCCAATCCTCCTGCTGAAAAACATTGTGCTGTAATATCCGGTAAAATCATGAATGCCGGGTCTCAGATTAAACAATCCTGATAAAAATTGGCCTTCATAGGATGACTGATCGGTATATGTTACTTTGAAAACTGAGAGCATAATAAGAATCATTACCAGAATATATATCCCCGTCTCCCTCCACTTATGTTGATCAATAATATAAAAGGCTATAATGTATAGTAAGGGAAATAATACTGTAGGATAAGTAAAGAAACACAATGCAATGAGTAATCCCCCAATACTATATTTTAACAAATAGTACTTTTTATTAAATGAATAATTAATAGTCGAATAAAAAAGTAATGAATAGATCAAAGCCTGATGAGATTCATGCGTAGGATGATAGAAACCTTGTTGCATACACAACACCAGAACAAAGACAATCGAAAATCCTGCTACGACGTTTTTAAGAACGTGAGTGCACAGCATAAATACTACATAATAGATCAGGATAAAGGAAATACTATAGATCAGCAGTAAGGACTTTAGCGACATTCCTGCTTTTAAAGCAGCCAGAACAGGAATTTGTGACAGAAAAGCACCATACCTGCCTGCCTCAGTATTGAATTTCTCAAAATTGATAATCTTAAACAGATAGAAAACATTATCAAAAAAGAGAATGCGTTCTTTATAGTAAATAACGGAGAGTGATATCAGCAATAAGAATGTAATATGCCCGGTGATTAGAAATGTTTTGCTGAAGTTGAGCTTATTCATATGAAGGTAAATTAATCTGACAAATAAAAGATATATGTTAAGGTCGTATGTTCAAGGAAGCTTGTTAATATTTAGTAATCTTTCATGAAAATCCAATCTGAATATTTTATATCGATTCAAATTCGTTTTAAATTATTTTCAATCATTAAAGCTGTTAAATATTTAAATTCGAAAAGCAATAAATAGACAAAGATATAATTCTATGCCAATTGATATAAAAACTCTTGCCTGCCCAACCTGCACTAATGAGTTGCATTTGAAAGACGGTTTATATTGTAATATCTGTCACACGTATTATCCGATCAGCAATGAAAAATACTATTTCACTAAGGTAAATCTTACGATTCCCGATAAATTTGACCATATTAAAAATTACCTGAAACAGTTTGCAAGGTTATATAATTTTCTTATTACCGTAATCAGTCCGGTTTATATACCCGCACAATTGAAACGCTTTTTAAAGAAAGAGTCCGATAGCCAACCGAAAGTTATGATAAATTTGGGAAGCGGGAACTCCAGAATATCGAAGAACATAATAAACATTGATATATTCGATTATCCCAACGTCGATTTGGTATGCGATATCTCCAATCTGCCTTTAAAAAAAGAAAGTGTCGACCTGATTATCAGTATTGCGGTGCTAGAACATGTATCGAATCCAGGTATAATTGCGAGAGAAATATCCCGGGTTTTAAAACCGGGAGGGAAGATCTTTATCTATATACCCTTCATTCAGGGATATCACGCCTCCCCATATGACTATCAGAGATATACTATAAGCGGGATTGAATACCTGTTTAAAGATTTCAGGATCATAGAAGTCCGATGCGGTTCCGGACCTACATCGGGCTTTTTATGGATTCTGCAGGAATGGCTTGCTATCGCATTCTCTTTTGGATTCACACCATTATATCGATTATTACATTTATTGATTATGGGAGTTACTTTCCCGTTAAAATTTCTGGATGCATTGCTGATCCATCATCCATTTGCAAAAAATATCGCATCTGGATTTTCATTAATTGCAAAAAA